>Ga0265298_10006982_pt1 | contig 13829 bp, 12 predicted proteins | sample AusTroGonzalo_MG_3_FD_193486 | JGI IMG/M metagenome (GOLD analysis project Ga0265298, IMG submission 193486) | Bovine rumen microbial communities from tropical cattle in Woodstock, Queensland, Australia - Gonzalo_01 | ecosystem: Host-associated > Mammals > Digestive system > Stomach > Rumen ...
CGCCCGTCTGCATCGCGTGGTCATCGTCGCCTCGCTCTTCGAGCGGCGCGCTGCCGGACTCTACCACAACACCGCCGTGGTCATCGACAGCGACGGCACCATCGCCGGCAAGTATCGCAAGATGCACATCCCCGACGACCCCGCCTACTACGAGAAGTTCTACTTCACCCCAGGCGACCTCGGCTTCCATCCCATACAGACCAGCGTGGGGCGCCTTGGCGTGATGGTGTGCTGGGACCAGTGGTATCCCGAGGCAGCGCGGCTCATGGCCCTGCAGGGAGCCGAGCTGCTCATCTACCCCACTGCCATCGGCTACGACGCTGCCGACACCCCCGACGAGCAGCAGCGCCAGCGCAATGCCTGGCAGACCGTGCAGCGCGGACATGCTGTAGCCAACGGGTTGCCCGTGGTGGCGGTGAACCGCGTGGGCATGGAAGAGTCGCAACGTTTCTGGGGTACATCGTTCGTCTGCGGGCCGCAGGGCGAACTGCTCTATGAGGCGCCTGAAGACCGCGAAGCCGCCGACGTGGTGGCTGTCGACCTGGAGCGCAGCGAGCAGGTGCGTCGCTGGTGGCCGTTCCTGCGCGACCGGCGCATAGACCATTATGAGGACATAACGCAAAGATATATTGACTGATATAACGATAACGATAATGAAAACAATTAGTGTATTGGCCCTTACGGCCATGGTGATGATTCCGTCGGCTATAACGGCGCAGAATAGTGTTGAGGCCTCGGTTAGTGCCGACATCGTGAGCCACTATGTGTGGCGTGGACAAGACAGAGGCGGCGTGAGCATACAGCCTGAGGCCCGTGTGGCATGGAAAGGCTTGTCGCTGACATTGGAAGGTAGTGCTGGTTTCGACAGCGATGACGACAAAGAGCTTGACCTTACCTTAGGCTACGAACTGAAAGGTTTTAACATTGGCGTCACCGACTACTGGCAGACAGGTATCGACGCTGCCAACCGATATTTCTATTACGACAAGAAGCAGAGCGCCCATCAGTTTGAAGGTAACTTAGGCTACACCTGTAAGTACTTCTCGCTGCAGGGATACTGTATCTTCTATGGCAACGACTTCAAGGCAGACGGCAAGCAGGCCTACTCCACTTATGCCGAGCTTACTGTGCCCTTCCGCCTGGCTGGACTCGACTGGCAGTTGCGTGCCGGCATGACACCATTCGAGAGTTCATCGTCGGTGACATACAAGAGCTCGAGTTCCATCTTCGACACCGAGCTGAAACCTGTCAAGGAGTATTACTACGCCGAGGGCGTGGCCTGTACCGATGCATCAATAAGGGCCACGAAAGATTTATCATGGGGAAAACTTAAACTACCAGTGTTTGCCGAACTGAGCACGAACCCCTACTTGCAGACTGCTCACATGATTTTTGGCATCAGTATCATTCCATTCTAATAGTAGATGGATGACCGTGGATTGTTAGTAGTGAATGGAGGATAGAAGATAGTATTGATTATGGCAAATAACAATTTAAGATTTCAGGTTGTAGAGGAGGCGTTTAAGAAACATGCGCTCAATGTGGAGGCGCCGTTAGAGCGGCCTTCCGACTATTTCGGGAAATTTGTCTTCAACCGTCAGAAGATGTACAAATACCTGCCGAGTAACGTCTACGACAAAATGATTGACGTGATGGACAACGGTGCCCGCTTAGACCGCAGCATTGCCGATGCCGTGGCTGCCGGCATGAAGCAGTGGGCACTTGAAATGGGCGTTACCCATTATACCCACTGGTTTCAGCCCCTTACCGAGGGAACGGCCGAGAAGCACGATGCCTTTGTAGAGCATGATGGGAAGGGGGGAATGATAGAGAATTTTTCCGGCAAGCTGCTGGTACAGCAGGAACCCGACGCATCGTCGTTTCCCAGCGGCGGTATCCGTAACACGTTCGAGGCCCGTGGCTATTCTGCCTGGGATCCCACGTCTCCGGTTTTCATCATCGACGACACCCTCTGTATACCCACAGTCTTCATTGCCTATACTGGCGAGGCACTCGACTACAAGGCACCGCTGCTGCGGGCACTCCATGCTGTCAACAAGGCGGCTACCGATGTGTGCTCACTGTTCTACGACAACGTGACGAAGGTGCAGGTGAACTTGGGGTGGGAGCAGGAGTACTTCCTTGTCGACGAAGGCCTCTATTCCGCACGTCCAGACCTGTTGATGACAGGCCGTACACTGATGGGCCATGAGAGTGCTAAGAACCAGCAGATGGACGACCACTATTTCGGCACCATCCCCGACCGTGTTCAGGCTTTCATGAAAGACCTTGAGATACAGGCCTTGGAGCTGGCCATTCCCTGTAAGACACGCCACAACGAGGTGGCACCCAACCAGTTTGAGCTGGCGCCCATCTTCGAGGAGTGTAACCTGGCCGTCGACCACAACATGCTGCTTATGTCGCTGATGAAAAAGGTGGCGCGTAAGCACGGCTTCCGTGTATTACTCCACGAGAAACCTTTCGACGGCATCAATGGAAGTGGTAAGCACAACAATTGGAGCCTTACTGCCGACAATGGCGTACTGTTGCACGCACCGGGTAAGACCAACCTTAACGATCAGGCTGCAACAGCCAACGAAATGCTACGTTTTGTGACGTTTATTGTAGAGACGCTGATGGCCGTCTACCGCCACAACGGACTGCTCAAGGCCAGCATCATGAGTGCCACCAATGCTCACCGACTGGGCGGCAACGAGGCTCCGCCAGCCATCATTTCGTCGTTCTTGGGAAAGTATGTGTCTACTTTGCTCGACACTATAGAGCAAACCTCTCATCTCACACCGCTCAACTCCCATCTCTCACGCGAGATAGACATACCGCAGATTCCCGACCTCATCGTCGACAATACCGACAGAAACAGAACAAGTCCTTTTGCCTTCACCGGTAACAGGTTTGAGTTCCGCGCACCGGGTTCGGGAGCCAATTGCGCCTCAGCCATGATTGCCCTGAACGCCGCGATGGCCGAAGCCCTTGTCAGTTTCAAGCAGCGTGTTGACCAGAAGATAGCAGAATTCTCTTCCCTTCCCGAATATGCCAGTGGCACAGGTCACACGGCCAGGTTCCATGCTATCGTGGAAGTGCTCAAGGATGATATCCGTACCTGCAAGCCGGTGCGCTTCGACGGCAACGGCTACAGCGAGGAATGGGTGATAGAGGCAGCCCGCCGTGGCTTAGATGTAGAGAAGTCGTGTCCTGTCATCTTCGAGCACTATCTCGACGAGAGTAGCGTCAGCATGTTCGAGAGCACAAAGGTGATGAACCGCAAGGAACTGGAGGCACGCAACGAGGTGAAATGGGAAACCTATGTCAAGACCATCCAGATAGAGGCGCGCGTGCTTGGCGACCTGTCGATGAACCACATCATCCCCGTCTCCACCCACTATCAGAGTCAGCTCATCAAGAACGTGCAGGGCATGAAAGACGTCTTCCCCGCCGACAAGGCCGACCGTCTCTCTGCCCGTAACATGAAGCTCATCGAGGAAATTGCCGAGCGGACAGAAAAGATTGAGCAGTTAGTGGAGGAGCTTACCGATGCCCGCCGTGTGGCCAATCGCATAGCGTGCATTCACGAGCGGGCCATACAGTACCACGACACAGTGTGCCCAAAGATGGAGGATATCCGTTACGAGATTGACAAGCTGGAGATGATTGTCGAAGATGGTCTCTGGACACTGCCCAAATACCGCGAGCTGCTCTTCATCAGGTGATTATTCCGCACGGTCGAAGTCGCCGTTGCCGGAGGTCTGTAAGAGGTTAATCTCCTGATAGAGTGCGTTGGTCTCCAACAGGTGTTCGTGGGTGTCGAATCCATCGATTGCTCCGCCTGCCATGACAATCACCTTGTCGCATTGACTCACGGTGGAGATGCGCTGTGCAACCACAATCTTGGTCATGCCGGGCAGCGCTTCGCGCAGTCGCCGGTGAATGGTGGCGTCGGTCTGCATGTCGCAGGCCGAGGTGGTATCGTCGAGTATGAGAATCTTTGGATGCTTCAGTAGTGCGCGTGCTAAGCACAGGCGCTGGCGCTGGCCGCCGCTGATGTTGGCGCCACCCTGCTCAATGCGGCTGTTGTAACCCTCTGGCATCTGGTCTATAAATTCGTCGGCGCAGGCAATATGGCATGCCCATCGGCAGTCGTCCATGGTGGCTTCGCCATTGCCCCATCGCAGATTGTCGAGGATGGTTCCGCTGAACAGTGTGTTCTGTTGAAGCACCACGCCAACAGCTGTACGCAGGGCTGTGAGATCGTAGTCCTTTACATTATGGCCTCCCACCATCACTGCACCACCATCCTTTCCGCTTCCATCCGCTGTCGGCGCCACATCGTAGAGCCGTGGTATCAGGCCGACCAGCGTCGACTTGCCTGAGCCTGTACCGCCAATGATGCCGATGGTCTCCCCCGGGGCTATGCTGAACGATACATTGAACAGGGCTGAGCGCCGTGACTGGCTGCCCTGCACTGTGGCTTGGGGTGGGGTGGGCTGTTGTGCTTTGTCCTTATAGTCGAATCTCACCTCCCTGAATTCAACGCTACCGTCGGGTACCACATTGATGGCATTCTCGGGACTCACAATGTCGGCCTGCTCGTTGATAACCTCTGCCACGCGCTGTCCGCTGGCGGCGCTCTGTGTCAGCATGACGAAGATCATCGACAGCATCATCAGTGCCTGCAGGATTGACATAACGTAGGTGAAGAGTGAGGTGAGCTCGCCTGTGGTGAGCGTGCCGCCAACAATGAAGTGGGCACCCCACCACGAAAGGGCGATGATACAGCCGTACATCACCATGTTCATCACCGGATGGTTCCAGGCCATCAGACTCTCAGCGCGCACGTAGAGGCTATAGAGCGCCTCGGCAGCTGCAGCAAATTTCTTGCTCTCATAACGTTCGCGTACAAACGCCTTCACCAGGCGAATGGCCCGCACATTCTCTTCTACGCTTTGGTTTAGGGCGTCGTAGCGCTCAAACACCTGCTTGAACAGGCGGGCTACCCGCGTGGTGATGAACCAGAGCGAGAAGCCCAGCACCACCATGGCCACGATGAAGATGAGCGACAGGCGCGGGTCGATGACCAGACACATGGCCACCGAGAGCAGCAGTCGCAGCGGGGCGCGAACGGTGACACGAAGTATCTGTTGGAAAGCGTTCTGCAGGTTGTTCACGTCGGTCGTCATGCGAGTAACTAATCCTGCCGAAGAGTATTTGTCAATGTCGGAAAAGGCAAACGTCTGGATATTGCGGTACATTGCCATACGCAGGTTTGATGCAAAGCCCGTCGAGGCGTAGGCCGAAGTGCGGCCCGCCATGATGCCGAACATCAGCGAGAGCAGGGCTATCAGCAGCATAAGCAGCCCGTAGCGCCATACCTGGTTGAGGTCGCCGGCGTTGATACCGCGGTCGATGAGTGAGGCAGTGACGTATGGAATGAGCACATCCATCACCACCTCCATTGCCGTCCATACCGGCGTCAGCACCGCAGCCCACCGGTATTGCCCTATCTGTCTGTATAGTGTTTTTAGCATATCGTTACTCCTTGTTGGCCTCCCCAACGTCCTTCTTTTTCCATAACTCTTTCATCCGCTGATATAGCTTCTCTTCGGCTGGCGAGTGCTGGGCATGCCAAAGCTGTTGGCCGGTGAGCTCGTCGGGCAGGTATTGCTGTGGAGTGAAGTTGTTCGGGTAGTCGTGCGGATACTTGTATCCGTCGTGATAGCCCAGGTCTTTCATCAGCTGTGTGGGGGCATTGCGCAGGTGTAGCGGCACGGGCAGGTTCCCTGTCTGCCGCACCAGTGCAAGGGCGCTGTCAATGCCTAAATAGGCCGAGTTGCTCTTTGCCGACGTGGCTAAGTAGACCGTAACTTCGGCCAAGGGTATACGCCCCTCCGGCCATCCAATCTTCTGTACCGCATCGAAGGCCGTGTTGGCCAGCAGCAAGGCGTTGGGGTTTGCCAGCCCGATGTCCTCGGCTGCCGAGATGACCAGCCGACGTGCAATGAACTTCGGGTCTTCGCCGCCCTCAATCATCCGGGCCAGCCAGTAAAGTGCCGCGTCGGGATCGCTGCCGCGAATCGACTTGATGAAGGCCGAGATGATATCGTAGTGCATCTCCCCGTCCTTGTCGTAGGCCAGCGGGTTCTGCTGCAGCCGGGCGGTCACCGTCTCGTCGGTCACCACGACAGTACCTTCAGGCTCTGCCTCCACAACCAGCTCCAGAATGTTGAGCAGCTTACGGGCGTCGCCACCGCTGTAGCGCAACATGGCACCCGTTTCTCTCAGCTCGATATGCCGTTTGCGCAGCTCCACGTCGGTGGTCACCGCGCGCTGCAGTAGCTGCAACAGATCGTCTTTCTCTAACGGCTGCAGCACGTAAAGCTGACAGCGCGACAGCAGTGGGCGAATCACCTCGAACGACGGGTTTTCCGTGGTGGCGCCAATCAGGGTGACCACGCCTTTCTCCACAGCACCAAGCAGGGAGTCCTGCTGCGACTTCGAGAAACGGTGTATCTCATCGATGAAGAGTATTGGTGACGCTTCGTTGAAGAAACGGCTCTTCTGTGCGCGCTCAATCACATCGCGAACGTCTTTCACACCGCTGGTCACTGCCGACAGCGTGTAGAACGGCGTCTCTAAGCGGTTGGCAATAATCTGCGCCAGTGTCGTCTTGCCTACGCCCGGCGGCCCCCACAGAATGAACGACGAGATACGGCCTGCGTCGATCATCCGGCGCAGCACCGCTCCTTCGCCCACCAAGTGGCGCTGACCGATATAGTCGTCAAGCGTGCGCGGTCGTAGTCTTTCTGCTAATGGTTGTGACATTTATTTTGCCCTATCTGGCTGCAAAGATACTACTTTTCGTAAAACGAAGCTGCCCGAATAAGTTAAATAAAATTAAACCTTAACTGAAAAGAGTGTAGAAGAGACTGTTAGTTCACGGAAAAGTAGTACCTTTGCAGCCCGAAATGAGTCCGTGGAGGCAGAGTAAAGTGTGCACGAACGTGTACCGCCTTACGGAAAAACCCCTAAATACAACAAAAAGCAAAATGTACGCAATTGTAGAAATCCAGGGTCAGCAGTTCAAGGCCGAAGAGGGCAAGAAGCTCTTTGTCCACCATATCAAGGATGTGGAGAGCGGCAATACTGTTGAATTCGACCGCGTTCTTCTCATCGACGCAGACGGCGCAGTCAAGGTAGGCGCACCCACCGTAGAGGGCGCAAAGGTAGTATGTGAAGTGGTTAATCCGCTCGTTAAGGGCGAGAAGGTGATTGTCTTCAAGATGAAGCGCCGCAAGGACTCCCGCAAGCGCAATGGTCATCGTGAGCAGTTCACCGAGTTAACCATCAAGTCAGTAATCGCTTAAACACTTAGGAGGAAACAAGTATGGCACATAAAAAAGGTGTAGGTAGTTCGAAGAACGGCCGTGAGTCGGCCGCACAAAGATTAGGCGTGAAGATTTGGGGTGGCCAGAAGTGCATTGCCGGCAATATCATTGTCCGTCAGCGTGGCACCAAGCACAATCCCGGCAACAACGTGGCCATTGGTAAGGACGATACCCTCTACGCTCTTGTCGACGGAACGGTACAGTTCCATAAGGGCAAGCGCGACAAGAGCGTGGTTTCGGTAATTCCTGAGGCCTGACGCCAATACATCAATCTTATTCCAAACAAACACAGTTATCCCCGCCTCGGTTTTCCCGATGGCGGGGATACTGCTTATTGTCTATCGGGCTATATGATTAGAAACTATAGCTGAATCCAATGGAAGAGTATTCCTTGAACTGCCAGTAACCGAGATCGTCGTCGCGTTTGTTCGAGTCGTCGAAGCGGGGATAGAGGAATAAGTTGGCGGTGATGTATTTCGATACACGCAGCTCAAACGTATTCTCCCATTCCATGAGTGCACGCTTATACGAGGTGAAAGCATAGAAGCGCGACTTCCATTTCACCGATTCCGACAGCTTCCATTCGATATTGGCGGTAATCTGCGAACCAAAATCAAAGAGCGAGTGCTTTTCGTCGTCAATGCCATAGCGGCCGGGGAACCATTGCTCTTCCGTGAACCAGTTACGGTCTACATAGAGGTAGTTGACGGCTATCGGCGCAAGGTTAATCGACCCGGTGAGCTTCTTGTCCTCGGTTTCAATCTTATAGTCCATACCCAGACCAAGGTTGAGGTTGAAGGGTGACATGAAGTCGGAGTAGGTCTTGTGGTCGTTTGTCTTGAAACCACGGGCGAACTGTGTCCATGCCATGAGTTGCAGGGTGTAGTACCAGTGCTTGGTGGCCTGCAGGCCTACCTTCGACGTGAGTCGCAGCAGGTCTTCGTTCGACTTGAACTTGTGCAGCGAGTCAGAGCGTGAGGTCTGGAAGCCGAGCTTTGCCTCGAGCTTGTTGTCCCACTTCCACTTCTCTTTGTTATCGTAGTTGGCCTCGAGGGTGATGTTTCCCATAAGCGCGTAGTTGCTCTCTCCGCCCTTATACCAGTTTCCGGAGATATAGTTCTGCAGGAACTGTAGGAATCCGTCGCCTTTCTTTGTCCAGAACTTCGGCTTCGTAACCATCACCTCGTCGGGTGCATCTTCCGGCTCGTCTACAACTGGCGGGTCGGCCTGCTTCACCATTTCCACCTGCTGCACGATGGGTTGTTCAATGTCGTTGCGCAGCGAACCGGCCTGCTCCAGCTCGGTCTCGGTGGTCTCTACCAGGTCAGGACGCTCTAAGTAGAGCGCTAACAGCGCCTCGTCGACAGCTTCGTCGGTGGGGTTGGCATCGGCGTTGAGTGAGAGTTGGTTGTTAGCCACTTGATGATAGAATGTGACAGGGGTAAACAGCCTGTAATACTGGCTGCTCAAGCTGTCGATGGGCTGTGCGGCGCTGGCGCTGAGCGCACAGCCTGCCGCGAGGGTAAATAGTGCTTTCTTCATAATTCTGCTGCAAAGTTACGAACTTATTGTGACATTTCCAAATAATGGCTCATAAAAAAGTCACATCATTTTATCCCAAATAAGTAAATAGATTTATAAGAAACGAATGATACTAATTATACTTGTTTAAGGGTGCAAGGGTGACAGAACGCCGATGTACAGGGCGTTTGCACCCTTTTTTGAGACTGTCAGGGGTGACAGAAGGGTGACAGGAATGGCGCAGGGGAGCGCGGTCGTCTCGGCGGCATCTGTGGGAGCGCGGCACGGGATGGATGGCATGACCATGCTACGAGAGGTCAGAGGGCACTTAGCGGGTGAATTCTCGAGAGAATCTGTCGGCGAAAAGGTGCTTAGCCATCCTAACGTGTGCTTACTGCATTGCATTCTCTCGAGAATTCAGTGGTGTAAAGCGCTGTCTTCACGACGGCTGTCACCCTTCTGTCACCCATGATGGCCTTGAAAAAGGGTGCAAACGCCCTGTACATCGGCGTTCTGGCACCCTTTCACCCTTTATCCATAATCTCTAATGACCAATTTGGTTTTATCCAAGAGAGCCATGGCAAACTGCTTCATGCGCCATTTCTTATAGGCTTTCTTTCCATAGAGCTGGTACTTGCACTGGCGGCACACGCGCCGGCGAGTGCCCGTACGATAGCGCTCGAAAGCGTCGACGGGCAGCTCACGCTGGCAGTGCCGGCAAATCATGGTGGCTGTGTTGTTGTCGGGTGTAGGTATCATATTACTTTACGCGGTAATTAGGAAACAACTGGTGACGGTTCTCGCGCTCGTCGAGACAGACGGAGCAGTGCAGCCACATGGCGCCCTTGCTGTTGTATTCGAATAACAGCTGGTCTACGTCGCAGTGCTGAGAGATAAATCTGTAGTAGGCCCGTCCGGTCTCTAAGTCGGGCACGTGGATGTCGACGGCTTCGCCGCTGAGGTGCTTTGAAGCTCCTACGCCATGAACGCCCTCGTTCACGCGGGGCGAACGGAAGGCGCTGTTGATAATGATGGGTCCGAACTGCTTGCGCAGCGGCTCAAGCAGTTTACGGCACAGATTCTCCAAGGCAGCTAACTGCAGGCAGTCGGGCGTATTGTCGACGCCGTTGCGGTCGGCCCAGGCCGAGTGTGTCAGCTCGTCGTAGCTGAAGTGTTTAGTGATTAGAAAATTCTTCCTTTTCATCTTTGTCGTCCTTTCTTTTTTACACATGATACATAATGAAATGTGCAGTCGCGATTGCGAGGACAAAGATAGGCATAAAAAAACAGCCGCAATGCTGTTGGGCTGCTGGGTGTGCGTTTGGTTAGTGTTTGGTGTGTGTTTATGCGTTTGGGCAGTTATCGGTGCGTGTTTCCTCCCTGTTTCTTCTGTGTTTGGCCTGTGTTTGGTCTGCATTCCCGTCCTATCCGTCATCTTGGTTCTCAGGTCGGGGTGGAGCATACTTTTCGTAAAGCTCTTTGGTACGCCGTGCCAGTGCCTGATAGGCGAAGAAACGCTTTCCGCGCACAGGTGCGTTATCGGCATCCCACAGGCGTACGGGTTTGGTAAAGCTGCCGGTAGCCATGAAGCTCATCGCCTTCTCGTCGGGCAGGTGCTTATGGTTGGGCACTTTGTTTCTCACCATTGATACGAAGCGCCCGAAGTCGCCCTTGTCAATGAAATGCTTGTCAACCAGCACCCTGTAAACGGCATACCATTGTCGGGCGTTGTTCACCTCAGGCGCTATAGTGTCGATAACCATGTCGACATGTTCCTGGGTGACGGCTGTGACGAGCTTCGTTGTCGTGGTCTGCCCTATAGGTGCCTGACTACCGCTGTCCTGCTGCTTGGTAAGGGTGGTGGAGGTTGTTTCTGCTTGTGTTTCCAGTGTATGCACCTCGGTTTTGCCGTCGGGGTGCCGTAGTGTTACCAGGTTATGGTCGTGGCTCACGGTTACGGATACCACATAACCGTCATGTTTGAAGACTAATGACATGGCCGGCTCGGTAGTGGCCATGTCCTCTCTGCCAGGCAAGGGATCGTCCGTCTCCTTGCGAGTGCAAATGCTGCCGTTTTCGAAAAGTGTCGCCATAAGCGTTCGCAGTTTTAATGTTAAACATCATATATCGTTTACTGTCATAGACAAAGAGGATGCCCGGCGGAACCTGTCTGTGGTTCCATGAAGCATCAGAAAAACCGGATGGCTCTGAACTGTTCCGTGTCAGAATTCATCGGACGTTGAACAAGGTATTTACCATTAGAGGCTATTTCACCTTCCCGCTGACTGCAAATGTACAAAGAACCTTGCAGTTGACAAGGGCGTTTTTGAACAATTTCCCAAAAACCATGATTTTCTTGATTTAAATCAATTCTACAGAGCGCATCATGACAGGGGTAAGCGGAAGCATCGACAAGGGCAATGCGCTGTATTGGCTACTGCTGACGGCAAGCAGTATTGGTGCGTTTTTCTATTTGAAGGAAACAAACTTCATTTCGTGGAGAATGCGTTGTTGGCGCTTCTTCATGTAGGGCGAAGGGTTGAGAGAACTGTACCGGCGCGGATTGGGCAGCGTGGCGGCTATGAGTGCACACTGCGCTGCCGACAGCTGTTCGGCGGGTTTGTTGAAATGCTGCTGGGCCACTGCTTCTACGCCATAGATGCCTTCGCCCGTCTCAATCACATTCAGATAAACCTCCATGATGCGTTGCTTCGGCCACATCAGTTCGATGAGCATGGTGAAGTACGCCTCTAATCCTTTGCGCAGCCACGAGCGGCCGGGCCAGAGGAAAACGTTCTTTGCCATCTGCTGTGAGATGGTCGATGCGCCCAGCTTGTTCTTGTTCTTCTGCGTGATGTTACGGCGCGCAGCATTTTCAATGGCTTTGAAATCAAAGCCGTGATGCTGCATAAACCTGGCATCCTCGCTGGCCATCACGGCCACGGGCATGTGTTCAGACATGCGGCTGAGGGGTATCCAGTGGTGGCTGAGCTTCAGCTCGCGCCCTTCGTTCAGCTGCTGGTAGCAGCGTATGAACATGAGCGGCGTGAAGTAGACAGGCACGAAGCGCAACACCACCACAGAAAGAATCGTGGAGGCAAGGAATGCCACCACGATCCATTGTATAGTCTTCTTGATAAACTTCAGTACAATCATGCCATTAGTTCAGCGTACCTGCCTCGGCAGCCTGAATCATGGCCTGCGAAGCATAGAGGTAAACCTCCACGCGGCGGTTCTGGGCCTTGCCGGCAGCGGTCGAGTTGTCGGCCACGGGGTTAGCCTCGCCGTAACCGATGGTAGAACGAATCTGAGTGGGGCTGACACCGAGCGACTGCAGGTAGGTCGTCACCGACTGTGCGCGCTGCTGCGAGAGGTCGAGGTTCTTCTGCACGCTCTGCTCGGGGGTAGAGTTTCTCCAGCCGGCATTGTCGGTGTATCCCTGTACGGCCACGTCGCAGTCGGTGTTGCTCTTCAGCACGTTAGAGAACTGTGTGAGCGAAGTCATGGCGGTGCTGCTCAGCGTAGAGCTACCCGTAGCGAAGAGAATACCCGAGTCGAAGGTCACCTTCACGGCCTGCAGACCGTTGGCGTCGGTCACCGACTCCACCTGTGCGTTGGCAACAGCCTCGGCCTGCTTCTTCACCTTATTATCCATGTGCTTGCCGATAAGTGCACCGGCACCGGCACCCACGGCACCGCCCACGGCAGCACCCACGGCCATGTTACCGGCCAGCTTGCCTACCACGGCACCCAGCACGGCACCGCCACCGGCACCAATGGCTGTACCCTTGGCCATATTCGAACAACTTGCGATGATGAGTCCTGCGCTCAGCGACAGGGCGATAACTTTTAAGCTTTTCATAATTTCATTAATTTAAAGTGTTAGACAATTGATTCTGCGTGCAAAGATAAACATTTAAATTAAGATTGAAGAAATTAGAACGAAGTTTTTTTGCTTGAGTAACATTATTTTTATTTTTAATTCCATTTTCTTCTTTCTTCATTCTTCATTCTTAATAAAAATGACTACCTTTGCAGCCAAATTTGAGAACAAAAGAAGAAATACAATGGCAAAAGAACTGAAAGATTTGACGAAAAGGGCTGATAACTACAGCCAGTGGTACAACGATTTGGTGGTGAAGGCCGACCTGGCCGAGCAGAGTGCCGTGCGCGGATGCATGGTTATCAAGCCTTACGGCTATGCCATCTGGGAGAAGATGCAGCAGCAGTTAGACAAGATGTTCAAGGAGACGGGCGCACAGAACGCCTACTTCCCCTTGCTCATTCCCAAGTCGTTCCTCAGCCGAGAGGCCGAGCACGTGGAGGGCTTTGCCAAGGAGTGTGCCGTGGTGACCCACTACCGCCTGAAGGCCACCGACGACAAGAGCGGCGTGGTGGTCGACCCTGCAGCAAAGCTTGAAGAAGAGCTGATTATTCGCCCTACCTCTGAGACCATTATCTGGAACACCTATAAGAACTGGATTCACTCCTGGCGCGACCTGCCTCTGATGTGCAACCAGTGGTGCAACGTCATGCGTTGGGAGATGCGCACACGCCCGTTCCTGCGCACCAGCGAGTTTCTCTGGCAGGAAGGCCACACTGCCCACGCCACCCGCGAGGAGGCTGAGCAGGAGGCACAGCAGATGCTGAAGGTCTATGCCAAGTTTGCTGAGGAATGGATGGCCGTGCCCGTGGTACAGGGTGTGAAGAGCGAGACCGAGCGCTTTGCCGGCGCCCTCGACACCTACACCATCGAGGCCATGATGCAGGACGGTAAGGCGCTGCAGAGCGGCACTTCGCACTTCCTCGGACAGAACTTTGCCAAGGCTTTCGACGTAACCTATCTGAACAAGGAGAACAAGCCCGAATACGTATGGGCCACCTCGTGGGGCGTCAGCACCCGCCTTA
>Ga0265298_10006985_pt1 | contig 13824 bp, 14 predicted proteins | sample AusTroGonzalo_MG_3_FD_193486 | JGI IMG/M metagenome (GOLD analysis project Ga0265298, IMG submission 193486) | Bovine rumen microbial communities from tropical cattle in Woodstock, Queensland, Australia - Gonzalo_01 | ecosystem: Host-associated > Mammals > Digestive system > Stomach > Rumen ...
AAATTTGACAATGATTTGAACAATATTCATAAAGAGTTTACGCTAACTATAATTCGATGCAGCGGATATGAGCTTATTAAAAGATATGAATGGCTTTCAGTTCCTACGTCTATTATGATGGAATTTGGAGATCCTGAAGATTCAAATAGAGAGTTCATTTGGATTAGAGACGTTGAGACAACATATGACGATGGATTTAAGAATCTCCTGCTTCATGAGCTTGGCCATGTATGGACGTTTTCATTTGGCTTTTCGAATGACGATTTCAAAATCGGCCAAGGGCCAAGCAACGCATATGAAAGGATTGATTCTCTAAAATTGACTGACTATCAAAAAGACGTATGCATATCGTTTTACAATGGAAATATCAATGTCTTAAAAGAAGATTTTAAGTATGTATTATGCAAGGCTGATTCTACTGATAGCGCGAATTATGAAATACCAGTTCATATCGACAATATCATTGAAGTTCTTGTAGACGACTATCTTAACTTCAATTCAGATGTTAGCACTGAAGCATATCTTAATAGAATGTTCAGGCTTCTTGAAAACGATCCAAATTTTACTATAGATGATTTTTCGATTTACAAGATATTCACTGGCGTTTTCACATTGAAAAACCATAGTACGATTGAATCTGTGAAGAATCCAATCAGAAGGATGTTTCTTATATTTGCATTTGGCACTAATGAGCAGAAAGAATACTTTAAGAATGCATGCGAAGAAGAGTTTGGAAAATTAGACAAATAACGTTTAAAAACTGAGTTTCATTTGCTTTAATGAGAAATATGAATAAGTTCAATGAAATCTATAGAACGCTAATTAGAAAAGCCGTTCACTGCGAGCCAAATCTTGAAGACCTGAATCATAAGACATATATGTCAGATGTAATATGCGAAAGTGTGTTTCCAAAGCCTTGGCGACTTATTGCTGACATTAAACATCATTTTGACGAACGTCATAAAAAGACGACATATGAAAATAAAGATTTAGTTAGATTGATTGACAAAGACTGGAAGTTCTATGATGAGCTTATGAAGCTTCCAGATAATATCACGTTGACTGTATTGATTTGCAGACGAAATGAAATAGATGAAAACATAGGATTTAATGCAGGCGAAGTCATAGGGTTGATGTCAGAACTGAATAACGTGCAGAATAAAGACGATTGGATTCATGAATTTATTTGGATAGATTCTACTAAAGAATTTGATGCAGCGCTGTTTGACGATATTCTACAGCATGAGCTCGGCCATGTATGGACGTTTCTATTTGGAAACAATGACAGCAGTTTTATAGTTGGACAGACACCACGTTGTTTATGCAGTATGAAGCGCTTCAATAGAATGCAGTTAGATGTTCTTTATGCATTCTATAAAAACAACGCTGAGCGTTTGTCGAATGATGTCAAATATGTTCTTGGCAATACTAAAGAGCCGGTTTCATATGAATTCACTGCGATAACCGATGAGATAATAGAAGTATTGGTTGAAGACTATCTTGAAGAGAATTCAAATATTAGTACAAGCGCGTATCTGATTTCATTATTTGATTCACTGAATGATTTGTCTACACCACGATACGATAGACTTACAGTAGTTAAGCATTATGTTGAGCAGAAATCATATAAGCGAATAGCTGACGTTTCATTTATTATGAACGCAGTTAGAAGAATGTTTCTTATATTTGCATTTGGAAGCATTGAGCAGAAGAACTCATTTAAGCATGCATGCGAAGAAGAGTTTGGAAAATTGGACAAATAACGTTTAAAACTATATTCGTCTGTTTATATTGAAATATAGATTTTTTTATTCAAAAGGAAATATAAAATGGCAAAAGTCAATTTAGCAGCGCCTTGGACTACGTTTTATCGTCAAGTCCAGGCATTCTTCAAGAAAGATCCTGAAATCAAAGTCATGTACAATGCGCAAGGCCCAGAGCTTAAGCTTTACGTAGACAATCCAGTCAAGGCTGAAGCTCTTACGCAACTTCTTGAGCCTACTAAGACGTTTGGCAATGTTGTGCTTACAATTTCAGTCGTTCCTTCTAACAAGGCAGTCGATGGCGACATGCCTGAAATGAACAATGACATCGCTCTAATCAAGGCTGCACTTGCAGGCAATGGCGCTATCTCTGGCATTACAGATATTACAGGCGTTATGTGCAATCCAATTACATATGTTTCGTTCAAGAAAGAAGTCGTGCAGTTCTTCAACGACAACTTGAGCGATCTTCATGGCTTGACTTCTACATTGTATCAGGATTTGGCCGACGTCATCTTCACACATCATCTCGGTGTCTGCTTCTGCACTGACGCTGCGAATGGCTTCGGCGCTCCGCTTGGCGAATGGCCGTAGACAATCGAATCTTAAGTCCTGAACTGTTGGCTTAGAGGCAGCCATCAGCTAAAGAGTTCCGTCCGGCAGCATACAGATTAAGCTGCCGCTGATATCTTTTAGAGAAAACCTGTACGTCACTCCATGTAGCGTCAATAGTCATGTAGCGGTTGGAACACGGGAGCAGGCAATAATCTAAAGGAAACGCGGCGAACAGGCTGAAGCCTAGACATGACTAAGGTGAGCGATGCTGACAAGACGAGACGGATTTGGCGTAGAAGCACATCAGGACTAAACATTTGCTGAGGCTGCCTGATAGCTCAACAGGAGAGCGTCCTACAGCTAATAGGAAGACATTCCGTGCGACTCGGATCCAGGCATACAATCAGCATACTCAGACAACCCACGGAGCAAACCCGTGGCCTAGATGAAAAGTAGTAGTAAGTGTGAGACTTCCGCTTCCGCTACTAGGGACCTGGCCAGGCTTCCAGGTTGGTAAGCGTTCCAACGAGCGATGCAGAGATGAGTGCTACCTCACGTGTTCTCAACACAAAGTATCTTACTTTTTCACTATCTGCATTCTCCGACCGTAGCTGAGGAAAAAGTCGTTCCTAAGTCTCTTGTAGCTCATCATGCAGAGTAGACGCCCTAAAAAGTGTCAACCATCGGCGGAATGTCGGCGGCTCTGAGCTGGGTTATGGCAACCCGGTTAGCATCAGGTTGAACTCCTGGCAAGAGACTTATTTTTTTTTTCATATATCCGTTTGCATTCTGAAGATTCGTCTATATATTATTATTGACAACAATCAATAGTAGTCAAAGGAGCAGCAATGAAGCGATTCATAGATTCATATTTAGATTTGATATATGAATGGAACCAGCCGATGATAGACGAGCAGAACATGCGAATAGCTAATGGGCAGAAAGAGCTATTCGATTCGTCAAGCCGTCATCTTGACCTTATATGGGAGTCTACGTATTTTGACAGCATTGGCGACGTGTTTGAAGAATGGTTTACAGATTTGTTCGATAGCTTTATCGTTGAATGCAGACAGAAAGCTATAAGAGGCGAATCATACGATTTAGAAAAGACCGTCAAAGTTTCAGACATTGCGAAGAATCTATCGTTAGATAAGATAAAAAACTATAAGAATCTGCATGACTTCATTAGAAATCTTGAGAAATCAAATGGCGTATTGACGATTTCGTTGACAGATGGATTTAATTGCTATGAGCCGCCCATCGAATGGATTGGCGAAAAACTGCAGATACAAGATAGGCGTCATGATGTGTTCAATGAGCCAATCGACAAAGCAGGCGAATTGTATAAAGACTATATGCTAAAGCTTTCTGAAAAATGCCGAAGCTTGTCTGAAAAATATTTGAAGATAAAGAACGCTATCTTGAACCAGCTTGACTTTGGGCATATAAAGATCAACTTTTCGTATTTTAGAGACAATGAAAAGCTTGAGTTCAAAAGATCTGTGCTGATGCATGAATTCGGGCATTTCTTAGATTTCATCATTAAGATCAACGCTGAGAATTGGAACATTGGTCGTCAATATAGATCGCATATTGTGCATAGTGATTTCAATGCGTTGAATGCTAGCGACAATGGTGAACGAATGAATTATATGCTTGACGAAGATGAATTTAAGCGTCTTTCATCGACATATGTAGAGCATTTAAGAATTCTGTTCAATAGATTTGAAGACAGAAGTCTGAAGTCGTTGGAGCTTTTCTTAGAAGCGGTGATGACGCTGTTTGGTATAGACGTTCATTATTATGAAAATGCTACCGTTAATGATTTGAAAGACTACATTGCATGCATTTCAAGTCATTTTTATTTCAATGATATGAAAGACTTCTTCGTTTTCGTCTACAAAGACAGCAAGGCTGCCGCTGAAAACGAAGGCGTTAGAAATCGATGGACGATATTGAAGAAATGGCTATGGCGAGAGTTGAAGACAAAATGCATTGATGAGGTGTCTAAATGAAGCAGACGTTTCGGAGAAAATACTCTACAAAGTACGATGAATGCGAAGGCATTTCGTTTCATACGAATCTCTATACAGTAGAAGCATACGACATCTTAAAGACGATGCAGATGCTTCATGCTGGATTCGCTACGTCTAATCTTCCAGTCAAGTTCAAGCTTAACAATTTTCCATTTAAGCGGATAGATTCACGCATATTTGGAAACAACTACATCTACTGGGTGTTCGCTGAACCAAATGGCGAGATAACAGTAAACTTAAACATCAATTGCAAGACGACTGACGAAGCTAAGACTGAAGTACTGATTTCATTGTGCGAGCTAAGGGCGTTCGTTCAACGGAATATAACAAAGTCTACGACTGACAAGGTAGTGTTTGAGTTTATGATAGTGACAGATGGAAGCTTAGCTTTCAATAAAAACGCGAAGCATGTCAACTATAGGACGCTTCCATTCTCTATAGCTGACATCGACTACATATGCGACGCTATTAAAGAAGGGACTCGAGTTGGCCGCCCGTCGAACCCAATTGAAGAAACTGCTAACGTCATAGCGTTGAATGAAATGAACGACATATGCAAGAAGCTTTCAGACTTTAGAGAAAATCATTCTAACATATCAGAATTGCAAGATCTTTGGCCAAATGCTGGATTTGATGAAGAGAAGGTTGTCCAGTTCATTATGAAGAAGCTTCCAAGCGTCTTTGATAGAATGATGTGCTTCATATCTAACTATTCAAGCAAGTTCCATGAAGGCGAGCTTCTTATAAGGCTGTATTTCATTCGAGCGCTTCTTTCAACATTTTTCAGGTATCTGCTATGAAGAAGATGACAATATATCAGTTTCGAGAAGAGTTCGCGCCTCTTTTAGTAGAGAACTACCACACTGGGCTGTATTCAGATAAAGCTTACGCGCTGTATAAAGTTCTTGAAGCTGTCGCACGAGGCGAGAACTGTTATACTAGTTTATGGTCGTTGTCGATGTCTGATGGAAGGCTTATCGACTTTAACGGGAACCATAGGCCAGTGTATGGCGATGGCGTGTTGTCGTTCTGCAGGCAGTTCGCACAGGACGTCAATACTGTCGTAGTAGAGCCAACAGGTGAAATCTGCATTGAGACGAGCATACATGCTGATAGCGTGAACATATTTTCAAGACCTACGGCAGACTATGTGAAGACGCAAGTCGTCAACGGTCTTCTTGAGTTTAGGCGTTGGCTTGAAAATAGAAAGCTAGCTGAAGACGCGCCACTTAAGATGCAAGTAAGTAAGAGTCTTTGTGGCATGTTGAGGCCAGTTGGAGACAATCTTAGGACGTCATATTACAATATCGAGTATGTCTTCACGATAGACGACGTTAGCAAGATGATCGACTACTATGTAAATAAGCGTGAAGATCCTAGCGTCGTTGGCTGTCCAAATGATCCGATATTGCTGTCGAAGAACGAACTATGGAAGAAAGAAGTCGAAGACGTGAAGCAGAAGTTGGCGAATTTTCCGCTTTCTACATCGATTGACACGTATCGTAAGTTCATTTCTGTATTGAGGAAGTACGACGGAACGCTTTGCGATAGAGTAGAGAAGATTGCAAAGGCTGACTGCTTCATTGAGTCGAAAGAAGAAGTCAAGTCTGCGATGTTTAGCGTAGTCGATGTATCTGATATGAAGTTTTTCTAATAGAAGGAGTCGCTTTATGAATGGTGGAATGCAGCGAGTAGATTTCGTTCATACTGGCTTGTATGGTGAGACTGCTGAACTTATGATGAATCTAGCATGGATGGCTGGAAGAGACGACGCACTAATGTGTGGCTTGAAGATCTGCAAAGGCGCTGCAAATTATGCTATGATGAATGAGATTAAAGTAATAGAAGTCCATAGAGGCACTCATACGTCATCGCACAACGCGTTGAAAGACCTAAAATCAATTATGTTCAGATGCTATAAGTTTCATCGCGTTAGAGACGTTTATAGAGATGAGTTTGGTGAAGTGATCATCGTAGCAGTTCATGAAAACGATAGTTTCAATGGCGAAAGAGATGACTTTATGAATTTCTCTGAAATCCGTAAGATCGAAAACAACTTAAAGCAATTGAAAAAGGTCCTGTTCGTGCCTGACGCTTCTAAAGTATTCAACTATAAGACGACTCAGACGCTTAACGTAAGCTATGGAGACGAACTTGGAGTAGACATCGCTACAAAAGACATTGAGCTGATGTACAAGGACCAAGTCGAAGGCATTGTAAGGATTGAAGACTTCAACAGTGTCTTAGGCTATATTACTGGATGCATCAATGGAAAACATACGAAGAACGTTGGACCAATGTTCAATCCAATGCAGAATCCAATAGAGATCGAGTCGAGAAGACTTAAGATCGATGAGGAGAGACGAATTCTATCAGACTTTTTGCAGGAATGCGAGAGACAAGCGAATATATTGTTTAAGAAGATCATTGCAGAGTTTTCAGCTTCAGAAGACTCAATCGTGCGAGACTTCGACAGACGCAGAGAAGAGCTAAGGAGACTTCAATGAATAGATGCACACTGCCATTCGATGGTAAGCTTGGCTTTCAGCTAAATGGCGAGAAGCTTGAGAAGAAGACGCTTGACATACGAGCTGAAAATCTCTTTAATGCGCTTCTTGCGTTTTCCTTCATCTACAACCAGGACATTATGCTTACTACGCTGCATGTGAATGGACATGCGCTAACGTCATGCACTGACGCTGAGATGAAAGATAACTATGAATTGCTGAAACGCTTGTATAGGTCTAGCTACATAGGAAACGACAATAGCTATGGCAACAGATTCGTAGACTCTGAGCCAACATTGATGTCTACGCCAATGAAAATCGTCCAAAGGTCAGACGGTACGTTCTATGCTAATGTTGGACGTATTTTCAAAGACGCTATCGTTGAGCCAGATGGACGCGTCAGCATCATTACGCATGCTGACTCAAGCAAAGACGACGACATAGACGTCTTCATAATGATAGATATGCTAAAAGAAATGAAAGACGTTCTCGAGACGTCTAGATTTGGCAAAGATCCTGACACGGTTTTTACAGTAGAAAGCAAAGGCACGCTTATAAGCAGAAAGGCTGACTTTAAGTTGTCTGACATTAGCGAACTAATTGAAGTATTGGAAGGTAGCAAGGCTGACTGCACAAAGCCAAACGATATTATCACAATGGAGCGAAACACCCTTATGCAGAATGCATTCGCTCGTCTAAAGAATGATATGCCACGCGAACAGCGAATGGCATGCGCTGACATCGTGATAGGACGAGACACTAACGCGATACATGTAATCGATAGATTCAATGAAAGAATAGATTCTTATGCGTTTTTCGATTCTATTAGAAAAATCTTTGGAAATGATTTATTATATAAAATACGTGAGTTCATTGAGACGGCTGAAGAAACTGGCTGCTTCTATGAGCCGATGAAATTCATTAAGTATAAGTTGATTTCGTGATATGAATAGATGCACATCCATAAGCATAGAAGGCATGCGTAGCGACAATTTCACTACGCTTCGGCTGGGGCTGTATGAAGATCATTACTTCAACGCTTTGCAAGCGTTTCTTATCTTATACAATAGAGACATCTTCAATGAAATGACGCTTAAAATGAATGAACGTCCATTGAATAGCGAAGACTTCTTACAAGATTTTCCGAAAGCTGAGCGGATTCGGCTGTTCTACAATGTCATCGTTGACGCGAATGGCGAGATTGTGCTAGACTGCAGGAAGCGGCCTTCTACTGAGCAGCTATCACGAGACATTCTACTGCATGACGTTCTTGAGATAACGTATCATTTGATGAAGCGGTGCAATGACAATAAGATAGATGAAAGCGCGGTTCTGTCAATAGCAGAGTCTGACTGTGTAGACTCGTATGAATTCACGCCAGCTATGATGAAGCAGCTTGTCATCGCGCTTGAAGATGGGCATGACAATGGAGCTCCAAACGACATTATGACGACTGAGCGGAATCATTTAATGCAGATGCAGTTCATCGAATTGAAAAACCGGCTTATAGCAATCGAGCATTTGATATATCATCATAAGCTGTTCGATGTTTCATATAGATATCATGGCGAACGGCTAATAGACAATGTAATGCGGCCATTGAAAGAAGTCGATCCAGCTTTGCACAGAGACATTGAGCTTTATATGAAAGAAGTATGGAAAGCGGATGTCTTCATCGATCATCCATATGACGTCATTCATACGTTGTTCAGGAGGTTCGAATGAACAGATGCACATTAGAGTTCTATGAGCCACCAACTGAATTGGCTTACGGAGACGAGGATTTCGTGCTTCATACAGGAATCTACTCTGAACAGTATTACAATGCGTTCAATGCGTTCTACTATGTCTACAATAGAGACGTCTTCTCTTCGCAGATTGAGATCGCTGGCAAGTTTATGCCAACAGAGCTTATCGACAATCAATGCTTGTTCAACGCTAACACTGGACTTAGATGCTTCTATGGCTTGTACGTCGACTCGTTTGGCGAATTCATTTTCGACTCTAGATACAATACGAGGATTCCAATGATACGCGCTACAAGCGAAGCTGCAGTATGGGACATTCTGGTAGAGAAGATGTATGCATTCAAGACGTTCTTGTCTATCAATCTGCCAATGAAGAACGAAGGCGCGCCGATTGTCGTCTATCTTCCTAACGAGACAGAAAGGTTTACGTTCTTCATTGATGGTTTAAATGAGCTTATACAGAAGCTTAAGTCTAAGAGCATCGAAGGAACACCAAACGACTCGATAACGTCAGAGATGAACCGCATGATGCAGACGACGCATGCGAAGCTGAGAAGACGAGTCTACGATATGATAGACAAGATTTTAGCAAACAAAGACTTAATGCGCATTAATGAAAGCAACTGCTATGATACTGCTATGAAGATCTTAGACAGAATGTCGCCTAAGTTCGCTGAAGAAATACGAGAGTTTATTAGGATGGCCGAAAAGCTGGACTGCTTCATCGAAGGCATTCAAATTGTTAAACGCGATATATTTAGAGGACTTTTATTCAGATGGACAAATGCACTTTGAAAAGAGAGCAGAACTTGATGTTCCAGCCATTCATCAATAGAGTCTATAAGAAAGTTGGCATTGGGCTGTATGATGAAGACATATTCAACGTTCTTCGTGGAATACTGACACTTAAGATGCGGCTGAAGCGGATGTTCTGGCCTTTTGATGTGTCTATGTGGTTCGATGATAAAACGTCAGTCAGCCTAAACTTCGACATCCGCTTCGATGAACTGCACGACGTACGGATAGATCCATCAGGCGAGATAGCGATTGTGTACGATTCAAATTTGCATAGTGGCATAGCAGAAGAGTACTTTAAGAACCGAGTCGTCAAATCACTGCTTCTTACGTCTACAGCATGTTTTTTAGACTTCTTGAATGGGTCGAATAACAAAGGCGTAAGATGCAGAGACGTCTGCACGCTTAAGTACAAAGCTGAACTGTCTGGAATCAAGGATGGAGAGAACACTCGATACTCAAGCGATTGGCGACACTACTATTCGATATGCGAAAAGTCAGTTTCGTTTAAGATGTCTGCGCTTAAGAAGCTCGCTAGGTTTTTAAATGAAGAAGACATCGGATTCGACAGACAGCCTAATGATCCAATCATTGAGTCGAGGAACCGCGCGATGCAAGACGAGTACTTCGACATTAAGAAAGAGCTTTCGATTGAGATTAGTAGTGATATATTTGTAAACGTGCCGTCGGACACAATGCGAGTCTGGTGCTACGATGAGATGATGCGTGTGTTTGAGAAGAACCGTCCGGCTTTAGCTAAAAGAATAGATGAGTTCTTGGAGAAGCAGAAAACGTTCAACTGCTTTGTCGAAAGTGAAAACGAGATAAAAAGTGATATTTTCGCATCATTAGATTTTCTATGAAAATTGGTTTATTATAAAAATGTTTATCAATTAACAAAAACAAAGTAACAAAAACAAAGTAACAAAAACAAAGGAGATTCAAACATGAAAAAATTCATCAGCCAGATTCTGTTCAGCATCAAGTGCTTCTTCAGCAAGAACGCTGAAGCGCTGGAGAACATGAACCTCATCGAGCACGTGGACGACGAGCTTGAGAAGTCGAAGAAGACTTTCGATAGCAACGTCGAGACAGCAGCGAAGTTCTTATTGACGCTGAACAAGACGAAAGAGACTTTGCAGTCGAAGAAAGACGCTCTCGACAAGAAGAACGCCACTTATGCGCACTGCATCGCCGAGATCAAGAACGGCAACAAGAATGCGAACGGTGGAGTCACGTGGCGTGAAGTCGCAGCCAACTGCTTGAAGGAGATGAAGGCTCTAGAGTTCGAAGTCAACAACATCCAGAGCATGGTCGACTCGCTTGAGCAGAAGTATGCAGATATGATCAAGTCTCTCAAGGAGCTGAAGAAAGGAATCGACAACCGCGCTATCGACATCGAATGCCTGAAGTCACAGAACGCTATCGTCGAATTGAAGAAGGCTATCGCAAGCGAGTTCGATGTCAAATTCGAGGAAGGCTCTTGCTCACAGTACTACAACAAGCTGAAAGACAAGATCAAACTGACGATGAACGAAATGGACATCAAGAGCGACTTGGAAGCAGTCACTGCAACAAGCGGCATCGACATGATAGAAGACATAGACATCAACGCGAAGATAGATGCTGACCTCGCTAAAAGCAACTAAATAGTTGACAATTGACGTTATGAATCGCCTGGGAAGAAATTCTCGGGCTTTTCTTTTTCTATAAATATGATAAACATGGAAGTCAGAACATATATGGCAATAAGAAAGTAGACGTACATGTTAGAGAAAAATCATTTATAGAGAAAAATAAGCTAAACTGATTTGCATATTCTAAAAACTGTAGTATATTATTGTAAAGCAAAACTACAGGAGGCTTCAATATGTTCAACATAAACGATTTCATCGTCAACTTTGCAATGTGCGACGTTCCATTGTTCATATATTCTGACAAGGCGTTTAAGATCTTGTCGGCTTTGATCTACGGGTGCAATGACGCGCTAAGGGAGACACTGTATGCACCAACTGGAAAGCTTGTGTTTTCATTCGAATGCGATGACCGTATGCATACGGTCTGCGTAGACGGACTGTTATTCATAAACACCAATAAGATTCTTCCAGCTAAAGCTCCAAATGGAATGATAGTATTGAGGCCAGGCGACGATAGGTCGGTAGACTTAAGTTTTTCAGAAGAGCCTACCTGGTTTTCGAAGTACAGCGTGATGTTCTTGACAGATGGGCTGCATAAGTTAGCAGGCGACATTGGAAAGCAGATGAAAGACAATGGTGTTCCAGTTGAAGAGCTTAAGACGCATCCATTTGTCGTCAACAGCGAGATTGGCGATTGTGAGATGACGCTTAGCGACATTCTTATGCTTCGTAGAGTCATTATGCAGAAGTACTCGAAGACTGCGATAACAAAAGACGTTGAGAAGGCCAATGAAATGATTGGCGTTCCAAACAGCGATCTTATATTAGTCTCTGCATTAGAGCTTATACGCTCTAAATGGAAAGAGTTTGCATTCTCGTATCTGAAGTATAAGAAGTTCGACTTAATCGGGATGTGCATCAACGACATATTCGAGAAGAAAGCAAAGGAGCTTTTCAATGGCTTTGAATACGATAGTGATCTTCTAAAGAAAGAGATCCAACGAGAGACTAAAGTAGTGTTCGCGCTGTGCAAATGACTTGAAAAAATCAATTGCATTCATTTGAAACATTCGACTTAATGTCAATTGAAAACGCAACAGACAATTTCAAGCCAATCAAAAAGGAGACGAAAATGAAAAACGCTATTGGAATCTACAGCAAGAGTCATACTGGAATGTACAGCGAGAAAGCACGAGAGATTCTCGAGGCGATGTTCGTGCAGTTCGACTTGAAGAAAGCTGAGCAGTTTGGCATCCGTCCAATTGAATGCGGGACGTTCGACTACAACAATATGCGAGGCTATTGGAAGATCATCCAGTTCGACAATAGGCCGATCATTCCATATATGATGCTTAGCAAGATCTCGACTGAAATCAAATGCGTTCTTCGCGACTATGCAGGGGAAGTCGTATTAAGCAGTGTCGATTCTTGCAGAGCGTACAACACAGCTGACCAATATGATGGGCATGATCTTGAGAGTCACAACTTGAAGATCACGAAGATGCGCATCCGCAAGTTCTCAAGCGACATTGGATTCTTTCTTGAGAAGAACTCAGATGGCGTTGGAGCGCTTGAAGCGAAGAACACGCCAATCCATGTCTACACTCGGTATGGAAAGTGCACATTCACGCTAAACGAGCTTCGCTGCTTGGAAGACATCATCTGCAATGGGTTCAAGAGCAGTAAGAAGATTGAGCAGTTCTATGGCAAAGACTTCGTAGACAATATCATTGGACGTCCAAGCGATATGATAAAGAGCGAAGGCTATAAGCGCATATACTGCAACATTAGCGATAAGACACGAAAAGCGATTGACATGATATGGCGGTTCAACGTTCGGCCGAAGTCTGAAGACGAGATGAAAGTCGCATTGCGTGAGCCTATCGCTCAGATATACAAAGAAGAATTTGGCGATAGAGAAGATCTTGATGATTTGATAGCTGAAGAGATTGATTTCCTCGGTGTCTTCTGCTTCTACAACGCTTACTAAAGGAGGCTTACAATGGTGCTTAGAGACAAGAATCATAGTCTGTTGATTCCAACGGGCTGCTATGGAAACGCTGCTATGAAAGCGCTGAATGAATTCGAGCATTTTCTTGAGCGGTGTAGAATCGATGGCGAAGTCATTCGGAGCACTGCTGGAGAATGGTTCATCGCATTCACTGATAGAGTAAAGCAGTTTTTAGACTTGTATCCGATGAATTTCTGGAACGATCTTGGGCGAGAGATGCAGAAATCATCGCATGGCTTCGATACGACTTACGCTGACATGAGCTTTATTCTTCAGAAGCTAATGGGAGCAGATGAACGGACGTTGAAAATGAACTTTGGAAGCTCAAAATATGAAGAGTATGTTGGCAGACCATTTGATCCGTTTGTAATAGCGCAGCTTGAGACGATTGAGAAGACGCTTGAAGACCAAAGCTTAGACGCTGCTGAACGACGAGCATGGAAAAAGACATACAACAACTTAATGGCAGAGAACAGCAAATAAAGGAGAAATGACAATGCATTTAGAAGAGTTGAAAAATCGAGACACTCTTGGCGACAGAATGAAAGACTACGAGGACAAAGCTATTAGTCTGGATCGTAGTTTAGACAAGTATGTGATGATCCGACTAGACGGAAATCATTTCCACACATGGGTCAAGCAGGCTGGCTTGAAGAAGCCGTTCGACGATAGGATGATCTGGGCGATGCAGGAAGCGACGAAAGCTTTGTGCGAGACAATCCCGACATGCGTCCTTGGTTACGTGCAGTCCGACGAAATCTCGCTTGTGCTG
>Ga0265298_10006986_pt1 | contig 13824 bp, 9 predicted proteins | sample AusTroGonzalo_MG_3_FD_193486 | JGI IMG/M metagenome (GOLD analysis project Ga0265298, IMG submission 193486) | Bovine rumen microbial communities from tropical cattle in Woodstock, Queensland, Australia - Gonzalo_01 | ecosystem: Host-associated > Mammals > Digestive system > Stomach > Rumen ...
ACTGCATTCCTTTCGTTTGCGGGTGCAAAGGTACGAAGAAAAAATGAAAGAATGCAAAAATGAAAGAATGAATTTGTTATGTTTAGCATTTATTAACAAATTAACATTACCTTTTCATTCTCTCATTTTTGCATTCTTTCATTCTTATTTCAATGGGTTCCAACCTTGTGCTTTTAGCTCAAACTCCTGATTATCACGGGTTACGAGCAGTTTGCCATATTTCTCTTCCGTAATGTGGCCAATCATCTTGATACCCTCAATCTGTTCAATCTTCTCATGGTCGCCAATGGGAACCGTAAACAGCAGTTCGTAGTCTTCGCCACCATTGAGGGCGCAAGTGGTCACATTCATATTCATCTCCTCAGCCATCACGGCAGTCTGGTAATCGATAGGGATATTCTTCTCGAAGATACGGCAGCCCACTCCCGACTGCTTACAGATATGCATCAGCTCTGAGGAGAGTCCGTCGCTGATATCCATCATCGCTGTCGGACGGATGCCTGCCTCGCGGAGTTTCTCGATGATGTCGCCACGGGCTTCGGTCTGCAACTGGCGTTGCAACAGATACTCTTTGCCGCTGAAATCTGGCTGGAAGTTGAAAGAGGAGAGCTGGGCGTTTAGCGATGTGAGCTTTTGTTCGTCGCCAGCAGCTTTGGCTTCGGCAATTTTCTTCTGAAGGTCGTTGATCTGACCATAATAGACGCTCTTCTCGCGTTCTAGCAGTTGCAGTCCCATATAGGCGGCCCCTAAGTCTCCGCTGACACAGACGAGATCGGTATTCTTGGCACCATTGCGATAGACGATGTCTTCTTTACGGGCTTCACCGATACAGGTGATGCTGATGGCGAGGCCGGTATAGGACGAGGTGGTGTCGCCGCCGACAATGTCAACGTGCCATTTGTCGCAAGCCAGACGCAGACCGGCATAGAATTCCTCCATGTCCTCGACGGTGAAGCGTTTACTCAAGGCGAGTGATACCGTTATCTGGCGAGGGGTGCCGTTCATGGCAAACACATCGCTGATATTCACCATCGCACTTTTGTAACCGAGATGTTTCAGGTCGATATAAGTCAGGTCGAAATGCACACCTTCCATCAGCAGGTCGGTAGTGACCAACACTTCCTTATCTGGATAACTGAGTACGGCGCAGTCATCGCCCACGCCGTACTTCGTACTCTCATTCTTTATCTCAATATCTTTTGTCAGTCTGTCAATCAGACCGAACTCACCGAGTGTTGCTATTTCCATTCTTCTGTCGGGTGATCCGTATTAAATTTCTCTTTTGAGGTGCTCTCCACTTGCTCAGAACGCATAATCATTTCCCGCATGATTTCTGTCATCAGCGGTTGGGCCTTATTGGCTGCATTCTGCACTTCCTCGTGGCTCACCTCTACAGGAACGTCAAATCCACCAAGGTCGGTGATGACGGAGACACCGAAGACGCGTATGCCGCAATGGCGGGCCACAATGACTTCCGGTACGGTAGACATGCCTACGGCATCGCCGCCTAATATGCGATACATCTTATATTCTGCGGGTGTCTCGAAAGTCGGACCTTGTACACCGACATAGACACCGTATCTGACACGTATCTTTTTCTCGTTGGCTATCGTTGTGGCCAGTTTGACAAGTTTCTGATCATAGGGCTCATGCATATCCGGGAATCGCGGCCCGGTGGGGAAGTTCTTTCCACGGAGCGGATGTTCTGGGAAGAAATTGATATGATCGGTGATAATCATGATGTCGCCCACATGGAAATGTTCGTTCATGCCGCCGGAGGCATTCGAGACAAAGAGCGTCTTGATGCCCAACTCGTACATCACACGTACAGGGAATGTCACATCCTTCATCGAATAGCCCTCGTAGAAGTGGAAACGACCCTGCATGGCGAGGATGTCAACACCCCCGAGTTTACCGAAAATCAGTTTACCACTATGACCTTCCACTGTGGATACAGGGAAGTTGGGAATCTCAGAATAGGGATACTCTGTCTTGTCAGTTATTTCTGAAGCTAATTGTCCGAGGCCGGTCCCCAGGATTATGGCTGTCTTCGGACTTGTGGTCATCCTTGCCTTTAGCCAAGATGCTGTTTTTTGAATTTTTTCGTACATAACCAATGATATTTTCGTTAAACGTTGCTTCTCCTTCGAGCATAAAACTGATTCTGACTGGCAGGACAAACAGGTTGTTCCTGACTTCATCGCTCATTCCTTCTGTCGTCTCCAGTCTTACCATATCTTTCTCCGTGGTGATGATAACCTTGGGCGATGGCATATTGGCAAATGTTTCGTTAATATGGTGGATATCCCTCTGCTTAAAAGCATGATGATCGCCGTATGCCAGCGAATTGACGCTTTTCGCATGCGGCTTTACGTCATAATAGATCTGTTTGGGCGAGGCAATACCTGTCAACAGCAGCACGTGGTAGTCTGTCAGATCTTCGAGCGATAACTGTGATTCTTTTGTCGCCGGGAACACTTTCTTCAGCCGGTCGTATTCGAGTGTGGTGAAGAATAGCTGTTGGTAGGGATACAGATTCATCTGTTTCGTGAGCACACGGAAATCCATGGGTTTCATGTCTTTCGGACACTTGGTCACGATGACGATGTCTGCACGATCCTTGCCCTTTAGCGGTTCACGCAGACGGCCTGCCGGTAGCAGCTTGTCGAAGATGATGGGGCGGTGGTAGTCGACGAGCAGGATATTGATACTTGGTTTGACATAGCGGTGCTGGAAGGCGTCATCGAGCAGAATTACGTCTGTCTCTTTCGTCTCATTGTCATAAATCAGGTGCTCGATACCACGTGTGCGTTTGGCATCTACGGCTACCGTTACCTTCGGATATTTCTGCTTAATCTGATAGGGCTCGTCACCAATCATCTTCATCGGTGTGTCAGGTGTGGCCAACACAAACCCGCTACTTTGGCGTTTGTAGCCTCGGCTCAGCATGGCGACGCGGAACAGGTCTTTCAGCAATCGGATGAGGTATTCCACATGGGGGGTCTTTCCAGTGCCGCCAACGGTGATGTTGCCAACAGCGATGACAGGTATGGCGTATGACTTGCTCTTCAAGATATTCATATCAAAGAGCATGTTCCTGAATTTCACGCCAAGACCGTACAGCCAGCTCAGTGGCAGCAACTTCTTGTTGAGTTTGATGAAATCACCCTCCATCTATAAATTATAGATTCTAAAGTGTAAATTACTTCATTCTGACATTGTCAAGCATGCGTGCCTGCACATAGCTGCCGTCTTTGACGGTCTGGCGTAGCTCCATCAGAGGCTCATAGAGGTCGCCGAGCAGCACTTTTAGCTCCTGTTGTAATTTGCCGTCGAGATAGGTGCCCTTGTTCTCCTTCGGTAAGAACTGATCCATCCAACTGCCTTGGGCAGGGTAGGTACTGGTGTGATATTCGTCGAGCTTGGCTAGTTCAGCGGCTTTTTTCACGGCATCGTCGAGGCTGCCGAGTTTGTCCACGAGCTTGATCTTAACGGCATCCGTAGCCAGCCATACACGACCCTGCGCGATGGAGTCCACTTCTGCGGGCTTCATGCCACGACCCTCTGATACGATGTTGAGGAACGACTGATAGCCGCGGTCCACATAAGTCTGCAAGTATTTCATGGGCTCATCGGTATTCTTGCCCAATACAAGGTCTGTCTCGAAGTCAGTATATTTATTGGTGGTGACACCGTCGAAGTTCACACCGAGCTTATCGGTAACCAATCCGCTGAAATTAGGGATTAATCCGAAGATACCGATGCTACCGGTGATAGTGGTCGGTTCTGCGAAGATATAATTGGCAGGCGAGCTGATCCAATAGCCGCCTGAGGCAGCCATACCGCCCATCGATACCACCACGGGCTTCTTTTCCTTAATAAGCTTGATAGCGTGACGAATCTGCTCAGAGGCCACGGCACTGCCGCCACCTGAATTTACACGGAACACCACAGCCTTCACGTCATCATCGTCAGCCAGCTTGCGCAGATCCTCGGCAGTCGTCTTACCCACAATGTTGTGGCCAGAACCTGACAACAGGTCGAAGGAATTGCTGTCAACGATGCTGCCGTATGCATAATAAACGGCAATCTCCTCACCGTCTTTCTTCTTGTCGGATTTCACATTGAGCATATCACCCAAGCTCAGTTGACTGATATCGTCATCCTTATCGAGCTTCAGGCGCTTTTTGATCTCTGCTTTGATCTCTTCGGGGAACATCACCTTGTCGATGAGTTTCGCAGCTACATAGTCCTTGTTGTCGGCAAACATCATGATACTGTCGTTGGCCAACTGGTCCAGTTGCTCTGCCTTCACCTTGCGGCTCTCGGCGATTTCATGCAGCCAGTACTGCCAGATGCCGTTCAGGTAGGCGGTACGCTGTTCGCGATCATATTCGCTCATGCCCGTCAGGGTGTTGCTTTCCACATAACTCTTATACTTACCAACCTTAGCAGCCATGTATTTGACGCCAATTTTATCGTAGAGTCCTTTCATGTATTCGCGCTTACCGCCAAGGCCCTTGAAATCGATCATACCCTCTGCATTCAGATAAATATTATCGGCTATGGATGCCACATAGTAGCTGGCCTGCATATATTCGTCGGCATAGGCCACAATCCACTTACCGCTTTTCTTGAAGTCTTTCAGGGCGTCGCGCAGTTGCTGTGCAGTGGCGGGCGCATCAAACTCCAGTACGCCACCTTCCAGATAGATACCCTTAATATTCTCATTGTCCTTCGCCTTGCGGATGCTGGCGATGAGGTTGTCCAGACCCATGGCACTCATGTCGTTCATGCCTAGCAGGGTGTTAAGTGGCGAGTCGGCCTCGGCACGCTCACTGATCGTACCATTGAGTTTGATTACGAATACCGAGTTGTCTTTCACTTTGGTAGAAGCTGAGTCGCTGGCAATCATGCCGACGAGCGAGATGGCGAAGAAAATGCCTGTTATCACTAAGAAAATAGCAATGCCACAAATTGTGGCAAGGGTCATTTTAAAAAATTCTTTCATATTCTTTAGTTGTAATGAATCAGTTTCAGAGGGCAAAGATAGTGATTTCTACTGAAACGACCAAATCTTCTTGATATTATTTTCATTTTTGAATTTTCTTCGTTTAGAATTTTGGTTTATAATTTTTAATTCTGGGGACATATTCGTTTTTTGAGGACAACATTTTTGAAAAAAAAATCTATTTTTATTTGATTAAATATAAATTAAATTATCTTTGTAGCCGATTACTAACAATTTAATTAAATAAAAATGAAAACAAGAGTCTTATTATTAATGTTATTGGGAACATTCTTTATCGTTCCTGCAAATGCACAATGGAATACCTGGCATACCACACAGGCCATCAGTGGCGGTTTGGGACTTTTAGGTTCTATCGTTGAATCAGCAGAGCGTAAAAAGGCTATGGAAATATGGGAAAGGGAAAAAGCCTTATACCAATCAAATTTCAAAGAGGCCCAGGAAAAAGCCAAGCAGTTTGAGACTGAAGAAAAATGGCAGGAAGCTCTCGAAAAATATGAAGAGGTTGCAAAGTTGAACTGCGATTACGGCTATACTGATCAGAAGGGTGTTTCGGCAAAGATTACCAGTCTTTACGAGAAAGCAGGACGTACTGAAGAGGGACCTAGCGTTGTTAACAACAAGAGTGTAACACTGGCTGACTACTCCCAATATCGCTTCACGCTGAAGAATCCTATTAGCAAAGGTAAGAAAGAAAACACTTCGACAAGTATTGTGCGCGTGTGCTGTTCTGACACGGAGACCCGCATAGAATTAGAAAGCGAAGCTGGCCAGCCAAACGATGCTCTCTACATTAAGCCTGACACTTATATCAAAAGCAAGGGCAGTAGCAAACTGCGTCTGACCAGCGTCGAGAATGTCAGTGTGGCTCCCACCGTTACAAAGATTCCTTGGCCGTATCAGAAACTGCGTTTCGCCCTTATCTTCCCTGCTCTGCCTTCCACGGCAGAAGAATTCGATCTCATTGAACCTTCCAGCGAATGGAAATTCAAGGGCATAAGGTGCAGATAATCCCCGATAACACAGATAAATGAGAAGGAACCAAAAACCAATGATGCTATGCCTCGTGATGCTGATTGCATGGACGACGGCAATGGGAGTTAAGAAGCCGGATACGGAACGCTGGCCCGACGGTGCAGAGATTGATGCATGGTTCAGCGATACCAGTCGGGTGGATGTGAGTGGTCTGAAACATTATGTGGTGACCGACTATGGCGTGGATCCCTGGGCAGATGGCGTACAAACTAAGGAGATACAGACTGTGATCGACAAGTGTGCGGCTGAGGGCGGCGGCGTGGTGGTTATACCACGAGGCACCTTCCTGAGCGGCTCGCTGTTTTTTAAGCCTAAGACACACCTGAAGATAGAGGAGGGTGGTGAACTGAAGGGCTCCGACCGTATCCGCGACTTTAAGCTCGTGAAGACGCGTATGGAGGGTCAGACGCTGACTTATTTTGCTGCTTTAGTGAATGCAGATGGGGTAGATGGGTTTACGATTACCGGTCCTGGCACCATCAACGGTAACGGACAGAAATACTGGGAGGAGTTCTGGATCCGTAGGAAGTACAATCCGCAGTGTACGAACCTAGAGGCCATGCGTCCCCGCAATGTCTATATCTCGAACTCTAGGAATGTGACGGTGCAGGATGTGAAAATCATCAACTCGCCCTTCTGGACGAATCACCTCTACCGCTGCGAATATGTGCGCTACCTGGGCTGTTTCATTTATGCGCCCACGGAGAATGTGACGCCTGTAGATCCCAAACGGGGCGGTCCCAGCACGGATGCCATCGACCTGGATGTCTGTCAGAATGTGCTGATTCATGGCTGTTACATGCACGTGAACGACGATGCTGTGGTCCTGAAAGGTGGCAAGGGCACATGGGCCGACAAGAATCCCGATAACGGACCCAATCGGAATATCATCATTGAGGACTGTACATATGGCAAAGTGCATGGCTGTCTGACGCTTGGCTCTGAGAGTCTGGATGACCACAATGTCATTCTGCGTCGTATCGATGTGAAGGCAGCCACGCGTGTGCTCTGGCTGAAGATGCGTCCTGACACCCCGCAGCATTATGAGTATGTGAAGGTGGAGGATATCAAGGGACAGTGTGGTTCTTTCCTCGTGATCCGCCCCTGGACACAGTTCTTCAAACCTGAAGATCGTGAAGATATGCCGTTGTCGCAGTGTAATAATATTTATATCAGGAATATCGATATGAAGACGAAGAACTTCTTTGATGTGGGCACGTCTGACAAGTACCGTTTGGTGGACTTCAGTTTTGAGAATATCAATGTGACGGATGAGAAGGATGCCTTCGACAAGGCTGTGATTGAGCGGACAAAGGTGAAGAATGTTGTCATCAATGGCACAAACCGCTGACAAGATGGCACACATATATTAATTGGCACGGTTTTGGCAGAATGATTGGCGGGACGATATATCATCGTTCCGCTAACTTATAATAATAAGGTATAATATTAAAAATATAACAGAATTATGAACATCAAACCATTAGCAGATCGCGTGCTGGTATTGCCAGCCCCTGCAGAAGAGAAGATTGGCGGTATTATTATTCCTGACACCGCAAAGGAAAAGCCCTTGCACGGCAAAATCGTAGCCACTGGTAAGGGAACCAAAGATGAGGAAATGATCTTGAAGGCTGGTGATGAAGTGCTTTATGGCAAGTATTCCGGCACAGAGCTCGAGTTTGAGGGCACCAAGTATCTGATGATGCGTCAGAGCGACATCCTCGCAGTGATTGAAAAATAATCGGAATAATCAGAATAATCAGAAATAATTATGGCAAAGGATATTAAATTCAATATTGACGCCCGCGATGCAATGAAGCAGGGCGTTGACCAGTTGGCTAATGCAGTCAAGGTAACACTCGGTCCGAAGGGCCGCAACGTGGTGATTGAGAAGAAGTTTGGTGCTCCACAGATTACAAAGGACGGCGTAACCGTTGCTAAGGAGATTGAGTTGGAGGACAAGTTTGAGAATACGGGTGCACAGCTCGTTAAGAGTGTCGCCTCAAAGACCGGTGATGATGCTGGTGATGGTACGACTACCGCTACCATTCTGGCTCAGGCAATCGTGGCCGAGGGTTTGAAGAACGTCACGGCCGGTGCTAACCCCATGGATTTGAAGCGTGGTATCGACAAGGCAGTGAAAGCTGTGACCGAGCATATCGCCAAGAGTGCTGAGCAGGTGGGCGACAACTACGACAAGATCGAGCAGGTGGCTACTGTCTCTGCCAACAATGACAAGGAGATTGGTGAACTGCTGGCCGAGGCTATGCGTAAAGTTAGCAAGGACGGTGTGATCACTATCGAGGAGAGCAAGAGCCGTGATACCCACATTGGCGTGGTTGAAGGTATGCAGTTCGACCGTGGTTATCTCTCAGCTTACTTCATCACCGACAGTGAGAAGATGGAGTGTGTGATGGAGAACCCCTATATTCTGATCTACGACAAGAAGATTTCAAACATTAAGGACTTCCTGCCCATCCTGCAGCCTGCTGCAGAGAGCGGACGTCCCTTGCTGGTGATTGCTGAGGATGTAGACTCTGAAGCGCTGACCACACTGGTTGTAAACCGTCTGCGTGGTGGTCTGAAGATCTGTGCCGTGAAGGCTCCTGGTTTCGGCGATCGTCGTAAGGCCATGCTCGAGGATATCGCTACCCTGACTGGTGGCGTGGTTGTCAGCGAGGAGAAGGGTCTGAAATTGGAGCAGGCTACGCTCGAGATGTTGGGTACCTGTGACAAGGTGACTGTTTCTAAGGACAACACGACCATTGTGAACGGTGCTGGCGACAAACAGGCTATTCAGGATCGTATCGCCCAGATAAAGAAGGAGATAGAGATAACGACCTCTTCTTATGATAAGGAGAAACTGCAGGAGCGTCTGGCTAAGTTGGCTGGTGGCGTTGCCGTGCTTTACGTCGGTGCTAACAGTGAGGTTGAGATGAAGGAGAAGAAGGATCGTGTTGACGATGCTCTCTGTGCTACCCGTGCTGCTATCGAGGAAGGTGTTGTTGCCGGTGGTGGTACCACCTACATCCGCGCTCAGGAGGCTCTGGCCGGTTTGAAGGGCGACAATGCCGATGAGCAGACTGGTATCAATATCATTTGTCGTGCCATTGAGGAGCCACTGCGTCAGATTGCCGTCAACGGTGGTGCTGAGGGAGCTGTGGTTGTCCAGAAGGTTCGCGAGGGCAAGGGTGACTATGGTTTCAATGCCCGCACTGATGTTTATGAGGATCTGCGCGAGGCTGGTGTCATCGATCCTGCCAAGGTGGCTCGTGTGGCGTTAGAGAATGCCGCTTCAATTGCCGGTATGTTCCTGACCACAGAGTGCCTGATTGTTGACAAACCCGAGAAGGAACCTGCTATGCCTATGGGTGGTGCACCGGGTATGGGCGGCATGATGTAATCATCTGAGTATCTGTCAGGCTTAGCAGAATAATATAATTTTGCTAACTTAGCATAACAAATTAGGGGATGGAAAGCGTGTTCCATCCCTTTTTTATGCTATTTTTGTGCGGACACAACTATTTTATTTGAGAATATCTTGCATATTCCTGCATTTTTCTGTACCTTTGCAACGTGAGCATAGTGTCATATCATTTGCTCGCAAGAAAGTGTTAGACACTCTTAAGTGAAAGATATTTTTTTGATTTGTTTTAGTAGATTAGTTTTTAAGTAGTTTGTTTTTTGAAGCCGGCTGTCGGGAGATAGCCGGCTTTTTTGTGTCAGAATGTTTGCAAGTCTCAGAATAATTTCGTACTTTTGCGGTCATATGAGAAGAATATTGCTGTTGACAGTATTGATGTGTGGCCTTTCTGTTTCTGCCCAGAAGCAGAGAATAGGCGATTTTATCGAGTCAACATCCTATAATCTTGACAAGATCGGCGTGGAACGTCAGCAGCAGTATCAGCCCCGTCATGGGAGTTTCGTCTGTGAGAATGGCACAAACCGATATACGTGTGCCCTTTATGGCTCTTATACGGACTGGCGATTAGAAACCTCAGACCGTCCCGTCTTTGCGGTGGTCAAGAAAGGTCATCACCGGAATATCCGTTTCGTTTTGGAGAAAGATGGTGTCGCCTATCCGTTGGATGAAACGGACTATTGCCGCGCTTCGTATCGGGATGGCCGTCGGGAGTATCTGTTGAAAGATAAACGATGGGGTGAGGGTGTTGTGAGGATTCAAGTCTTGGCGATGCCGGATCGTGAGGCGGCCGTATGGCGTATTGCCTCCCCTCAATTTGATGCTCGTCTGCGAGTCATTGCGTGTCGGATTGCCCAACCGAAACTGCATCGTAATGGTGATATCGGGGCCGACAAGCCCGGTTGTCTAGAAGCGGCAGGTGATCCGCTTCAGACGGTAGAGATAGCTTTTGGTAAAAGTTATACTGCCTATTTGGAGATTGAAATAGACCAGCTTCGTCAGATGAAGGCAGAAACGGGTAGAAACGCTTTCCAGCAAGCCCGTAACCATTATCGCCAGTTGGCATCGCGCATCCAGTTCAAGACACCGGATTCCTATATCAATACGCTTGGTGGGGCCTTGGTGTTGGCGGCTGACGGCGACTGGGATGGACAGACCTGGCTCCATGGCTGTGTCGGTTGGCGTATGCCTTTGGCAGGCTGGCGGGCTGGCTATTTAGGCGATGTGTTGGGTTGGAATGACCGGGCTATCTCGCATTTCGATGCCTACGCTAAGAGTCAGGTGACAAATGTTGAGCCTGTGATTCCCCATCCCTCACAGGATCCGAAGATGAATCTGGCGCGTGCAGAGAAGAAATGGGGTACGCAGATGTACTCAAACGGCTATATCTGTCGTAATCCGGAACGCAACGACCAGATGCATCACTACGACATGAATCTGAATTATATTGATGAGTTGCTCTGGCATTTCCAATATGATGCCGATACGGCCTATATGCGTAAGATGTGGCCGGTTATTGTGTCGCATCTGACTTGGGAAAAACGCAACTATGATCCGGATGGCGACCATCTGTATGATGCCTATTGCTGTATTTGGGCTTCGGATGCCCTTTACTACAGTGGTGGGGCAGTCACCCACAGCTCTGCTTATAACTATCGGGGTAACAAACTTGCAGCCCGTATTGCGGAGATGATCGGCGAGAATCCTCAGCCTTATCGTGACGAGGCTGAGGCGATTCTGAAAGCGATGAACGAACGGCTCTGGCTGTCGGGTAAAGGTGTCTGGGCTGAATATCAGGATGCGATGGGCTTGAAGCGTACGCATGACCATCCGGCCGTTTGGAGTATCTATACCCCCATAGACTGTGGGGCTTGTACACCGGAACAGGCTTATCAGGCCACTCGCTATGTGGATACGTATATTCCCCATATCGATGTAGAAGATACAGGATTGCAGACTATTGCCACCAGTGATTGGATGCCTTATTCGTGGAGCATTAACAATGTGGCAGCAGCCGAGGTGATGCACACGGCGCTGGCTTATTTTGAGGCAGGACGTGCTGAGGAGGGTTATCGTCTGATGAAAGCAAACATTCTCGACCAGATGTATTACGGTGCTTCGCCGGGTAATTTCGGACAGGTCAGCTATTACGATGCTGCCCGAGGGGAGTGCTATCGTGACTTTGGCGACTGTATCGGCATCTCCTCGCGCACCTTGTTGCAAGGCCTCTTTGGTGTGATTCCCCAGGCGCTCGATGGCAAGTGTATCATCCGCCCTGGTTTCCCTGCATCGTGGGATAGTGCCAGTGTGAAGACACCCTATTTAGAATACAAGTTTACGCGCAAGAATGGAGTAGACCGTTATGAGATTACCCAAAGCTTCCGGCAGCCTTTAAAGATTATCCTACGCCAGAATCTTGGTAATGAACAATATCGTGATATAGAAGGAACAATTGAAGAGCATCAGGTGATTAAGGTGTCTCAGAGTGTTGGTTTTGTGACATCAGCAATATCACAAAAGAACCGTCCCTCTGTGATACTCGGCCTTGATGAGCCGGACCTGTCGAAGAAGTTCAAGCCTCAGACCATTGAGCGCTATTTCAACGCTGAGGTGGATGATATCTTTAAAAATGAATACCTGAGTCCGCGACCGCAGACGACGACCTTACAGATTCCTACACAGGGCATCGGTGAATGGTGCCATCCACAGTTGACGGCAGAGATCAATGATTCTGTGTTCCGTACGCTTATTAAGGATGGTGTCTTTGAAGTAGCCGGCGTGCCTTTTCAGACACCCGCAGTGGGGAACAATATCATCTATACCAGTCTGTGGGATAATTATCCTGATGCTGTGACGATTCCTGTAAACGGCAGGGCAACGTGTGCTTGGCTGCTGATGGCAGGCAGTACGAACCATATGCAGAGCCGGATTGATAATGGACTTGTTATAGCTACTTATAAGGACGGCTCCCAAGACACGCTTGCTCTTAGAAATCCGGATAATTGGTGTCCTGTCGAACAGGACTACTATGTGGATGGCAAGGCTTTCCAGATTTTGGAGCCACGTCCTTATCGCGTGTGTCTTGGTACGGGTGATGTCAGTCGTGACTTGGGTAAGGCTTTAGGTATTCAGGGTGTCTATGGTCGTGAGATTCCCGGTGGTGCAGCGCAGATGCTCCGAATGCCGCTCAATCCGCGTAAGCACCTGAGATCGCTCACCGTCCGTACGCTCTCCAATGATGTCGTTATTGGTCTCATGGCCTTTACACTACAATGAATAGTGAATAATGAAAAGTGAATAGTATATGCAGAAACTCATAGAATTATACAAACAGTGGAAAGGTGATGAACCCGCAAACGTTCACCAGATTCCTGGTGGCGGTAGTAACCGTACTTATTTCCGTATGACTGACCATGATGGACAGTCTGTAATCGGTGTGATAGGAACCAGTCGTGATGAAGATCATGCCTTTATCTATCTAACAGAGCATTTTAACCATCGTCAATTGCCGGTTCCCAAGATCCTGGCAGCTAGCGATGACCAGTTGCGCTATCTTCAAACCGACCTGGGCAGCCTGTCGCTTTTCGATGCCATTCGTGGTGGTCGTGAAGCTGGTGGCAGATACACCCTGAAAGAGCAGGAACTTCTGAAACGTACCATCCGTGAACTGCCGAATATTCAGATTCGTGGTGCTATCGGACTTGATTTCTCCAATTGTTATCCTCAGGCAGAATTTGATGTCGACAGCGTACTTTTCGACCTCAACTATTTTAAATATTGTTTTCTGAAAGCCACAGAGATTGATTTCCATGAATTGAAACTTGAAGCCGACTTCCGACTGTTTGCGAAGGATTTGACGATTGATGAAGGTGTCGGAAGTCAGAAGTCAGGAGTCAGTTTTCTGTATCGTGATTTCCAGGCACGTAATGTGATGCTGGATCATGAGGGAAATCCTTTCTTTATCGATTATCAAGGTGGTCGGAAGGGACCTTATTATTACGACCTTGCCTCTTTCTTGTGGCAGGCTTCTGCACGCTATCCGCATAAACTCCGTCGTGAATTGGTCTATGAGTATTACAACTCGCTGAAACAATATATGGAGGTGCCGCCTGTACGACATTTTGTCAACCGTCTGTCGCTCTTTGTACTCTTCCGCACATTGCAGGTCTTGGGAGCCTATGGTTTCAGAGGCTATTTTGAACAGAAGAAGCATTTTATTGAGAGCATCCCACCGGCTATCCAGAATCTGAGGGAGTTGATTGAACTCGGTATCTTCCATTATCCATATCTGATGGACATCCTGCGCCAACTGACAGAACTGCCACAATATCAGCAGATT
>Ga0265298_10006988_pt1 | contig 13822 bp, 19 predicted proteins | sample AusTroGonzalo_MG_3_FD_193486 | JGI IMG/M metagenome (GOLD analysis project Ga0265298, IMG submission 193486) | Bovine rumen microbial communities from tropical cattle in Woodstock, Queensland, Australia - Gonzalo_01 | ecosystem: Host-associated > Mammals > Digestive system > Stomach > Rumen ...
GGCGGCTGTCAGGATGCCGGAAAGAGAGCTGCTGTGATGCATGATTTTTTGTGTTTTATCTGGCAAAATTACTAATTTTGCTGAATATAAAGAAAAGGATATGAAAAAGTCGCTTCTCGCAGTCCTGCTGCTCCTTCCGCTGGCTCTTCCGGGCCAGAACCGTGTCCAGAATTACATCGACCAGCAGATGAAGACCGACTCGCTGCTGATCAATGCCGTGGTCGGTATCCTGGCTGTCGATGAGAACGGTGTCGAGATCGCTTCGTGGAATCCGGACATGCCGCTGTTGACGGCCTCTACCATGAAGACCATTACCACGGGGCTGGGCTACGAGGTGCTGGGACCTGACTATCGCTTTTCCACGCGTGTCGCCTATGACGGCCGTATCGAAAACGGCGTGTTGAACGGCAATCTTTATATCGTAGGCGGAGCCGATCCGACGCTGGGCTCCCGCGACACCATCGCCTTCCCGGTTGATTCGATCTTCGGCATCTGGGCCAAGGCAGTCCGTGACGCCGGCATCCGCCGCATTAACGGCCGCATCATCGGCGACGACCGTATTTTCGATGAAGAAAACATCCCCGACAGCTGGTCCTACGGCAACATCGGCTACGACTACGGCAGCGGCACCTCAGGCCTCTCGTACTGCGAGAACCTGAGCTATTTCGAGATCGCTCCCGGCGACTTCCTGGGTGATCCCGTGCACATCACGCCGCTCGGCCCTCAAACGCCCGACATCATCTATGTCAACGAAGCGGTCACCGGCGAGAAAGGCGACGGGGACAATACCGTCTACTACGCCTCCAGCATCACGCCGATCGGCAAGTTCGAGGGAACCTACGGGATAGACGCGAAACCGCGCACCCTGGTGCAGTCCAACAAATACGGTCCGGCCACCTGCGCCGCCGAATTCGCCGCCTTCCTGTTGGAGAAAGGCATCGGCTGCAAGGGCGTGACCGATGTCCGCGCTATGGCCTACGACTATTCCGTGCCGGCACAGACCGAGCTGAAATACATCGCCGAGACTTTCTCGCCCGAACTGCGGCGCATCGTCAAGGTGACCAATACCATCAGCAACAACTTCTTCGCCGAGACCATCTTCAAGATGGTAGGCAAAACGCTGATCGAGCGCAAGACCGGCGAGCCCTGCATGGGCGTCACCTACGGCGCGGCGAGCCGTATCATCGATGAATACCTGGAGTCCCGCGGCGTTTCGACCTACGGCTATACGCAGGACGACGGCAGCGGCCTTTCCCGCCAGAATTACGTGTCGCCCCGCTTTTTCACCCGTTTCTACGCGATGATGGCCCTCAGCCCCGATTTTCCGGAGTACCTCGCCAGTTTCCCCGGCCCCGGCCGTCCCGGAACCCTGCAGAACGTGCTCCGCAAGGCTGATCCCCAGATCAAGAAAACCATCTACGCCAAGAGCGGTTCGCTTTCCAGCGTCCGTTGCTATGCGGGCTATGTCGATTCGAAACGCGGCCTGCTGCGCTTCGCCATCCTGGTCAACAACTACGACTGCCCCACCAGCAAGGTGCAGCCAAGAATCGAGGGCTTCCTGGAAGAACTCGGCAAATACGGTGCAAAACTTTAAATTCCTAATATAATGCTCACACTATCCAAAAAGGCGCAGGCAATGCCCGCCTCTCCGATCCGCAAACTCGTTCCCTTCGCAGATGCTGCCAAGAAACGTGGGATCAAGGTCTATCACCTGAACATCGGTCAACCCGATATCGAGTCGCCGAAAGAAGCGCTCGACGCCGTGAAGAACAACAACCTCAAAGTGGTAGAGTACGCCCACAGCAAAGGCGTCGCCCAGCTCCGGGAAGGTCTGGCCCGTTACTACAAGAACATCGGCATCAACGTGGAGGCCGACGACATCAACATCACCAACGGCGGCAGTGAAGCGCTCCAGATTGCGCTCGCAGTGACTTGCAACCCCGATGACGAAGTGATCGTTTTCGAACCTTTCTATACCAACTATAATACTTTTGCGCTGCAGAACGATGTGAAACTGGTGCCTATTACCACGCACATCGAGGATGGTTTTGCACTCCCGCCGATGAGCGAGGTGGAGAAGCACATCACGCCGAAGACCAAAGGTGTGATAATCTGCAATCCGGGCAACCCGACGGGCTGCCTTTACACGAAAGATGCGCTGATGCAGCTTGGTGAGATCGCCAAAAAATACCAGTTGTTCATCTTTGCCGACGAGGTGTACCGCGAATTCTGCTACACAGATGCGCCGCACTTCTCCTGCATGCACATCCCCGGCCTGGAGCAGAATGTGATCCTGGTGGATTCCGTGTCGAAGCGCTACAGCCTCTGTGGTGCTCGCATCGGCTATCTGGTGTCGCGCAACAAAGAGGTGATGGCGGCCGTGCTGCGCTTTGCGCAGGCCCGCCTCTGCTCGCCTTCCTACGGACAGATTGCCGCCTTGGGCGCCCTCGACGCTCCGGCTTCCTATTTCAAGGCTGTGCGTGACGAATACATCCATCGCCGCGACGTGCTGATCGACGGCCTGCAGAAGATTCCCGGCGTCATCGCTCCGCGTCCGATGGGCGCATTCTACGCCGCCGCGCAGCTGCCGGTCGACGACACGGACAAGTTCGCGAAATGGCTTCTCGAGGAGTTCAGCTACAACGGCGAGACCGTGATGGTCGCCCCGATGGCCGGCTTCTACGCCACCAAGGGCCTTGGTACCAACCAGATCCGTATGGCTTACGTCCTCAAGGAAGAAGACCTCAAGCACGCCCTCGTCTGCCTCCAGAAGGCCCTCGAGACTTATCCGGGACGCGTGTAAACGTCCCTTGTCATCCCGAGCGTAGTCGAGGGATCTTGTCATGTCCGGACTTGACCTTTTCGTCATTCCGGGCTTGACCCGGAATCCCCGTCATGCCCGGGCGCAAATCCCGGTCATATTGCTCCCGTCAGGCCGATTTTGGCCTTCTTGGGAGCAATTTTTATTGTTTTTGCTCCCGCTTCCTCATTTCCGGCTGGATGTGAGGACGGGAATTTCAATTTTTTACATTTTTTAAAAATATCGCTTGCGATATAAAAATAAAGTCGTATATTTGCATCGTGAACGATATAAATAACAATTAAATACAAATCATTATGGACTTTACAACTACTCTCCAGATCTCTCAGATGATTATCAACGAACTCACCGGCAGCGCTTTCGTACACAAGATGCAAGGCCAGCTCTTCAAGAGCCAGGGCTTTACCAAACTCGGCCAGAAGTACATGGACCACTACACCGAAGAAATGGGCTGGGTGGAGAAATACACCGACCGCATGCTTGATCTCGGCTGCGTTCCCCAGGTGAAGGTGGCCAGCGAAACAAAACTCATCGAAGATCCCAAAGCCTATATCGAGGCCGACCACAAGCTGCAGAAGGAAGGCGTGGAAACGCTTTACAAGGCTATGCCCGCTCTCGCCGGGGACCCCACTACTTATGACCTTACCAAGGCCTATCTGCTGGATGAAGAAGAAGACCAGTACTGGGACGAGGAGCAACTGGATCTCATTGAAAAAATCGGTTATCAGAACTGGCTCGTAAAACAGATGTAAGATGGCAAAGATCTACGACTTCAAGGCTCTGACCAACAGGGGAGAAGAGCTCGATTTCGCCCAGTTTGAGGGCAAGGTGCTATTGATTGTGAACACGGCTTCGAAATGCGGCTTTACCCCGCAGTATGACGGTCTGGAGGCTCTGTATCAGAAATATAAGGACCAGGGACTGGACATCGTAGGTTTCCCCTGCGACCAGTTCGCCCATCAGGAACCCGGTTCCGATGAGGAGATCGCCGAATTCTGCCGCATCAACCACGGCGTCACTTTCCAGCTGATGAAAAAGATCGACGTGAACGGCCCCGAAGAGGCTCCCGTGTATACCTGGCTGAAAGCGGCAGCTCCTTCTGAAGAATACAGGGGACTCAAGGCCAAGGCCACGCAGAAACTGCTCAAGGGCATCAGCAAGAGTGCGAAGAAGGACAGCGATATCCTTTGGAACTTCACAAAATTCCTGATCAATCGCGACGGTACCGTCGTCAAGCGTTTCGCTCCGACGGCTGAGCCGGCCTCTTTTGAAAAGGACGTAGAGGAAATGCTCTGATGGAAGAAAAGTTCAGACTGGACAATCAACTCTGTTTCAGGCTGTACACAGCATCGCGCCTGATTACGCAGGCCTATCACCCGCTGCTGGGGGAATACGGACTTACGTACCCCCAGTATCTGGTGTTGCTGGTCCTGTGGGAGAAGGACGCACAGCCGGTCAACGACATCGCCAAGCGCCTGCTGCTGGAGACGAACACCGTGACGCCGCTGCTCAAGCGGATGGAGGCCGAAGGCATCCTGACACGGACCAAAGGCGAGAAGGACGCCCGCCAGATGATCGTGAAGCTCACGAAAAAAGGGCGAGACCTGCAGAAAAAACTGACGGATGTACCGGAAAGCGTCGGCAGCGCCGTCCTCTGCGAAAGCGTTACGCCCGAGACCGTCCCCGGCCTCTTCAAGATGCTGGATGACATCATCAACCAATTGAAAGAAAACAATAAAACAACGGAAAGAATATGAATCTCAGAAAAATCTTCCTGCTTGTTAGTGTCGCTGTATGCGCCCTCAGCTGCGCGAGCGACAAAGACACGATTTATCAGTTCAAAGCCGAATCCAACGAGGGAAATCAGGTGAACTTCGCTGACTACAAGGGCAAGGTCCTGCTGATTGTGAACACCGCTTCCAAGTGCGGATTCACGCCGCAATATGATGGTCTGGAGGCGTTGTACCAGAAATATGCGCCGGAAGGCTTTTACGTAATCGGTTTTCCCTGCGACCAGTTCGGCCACCAGGAGCCCGGCAGCAATGAAGAAATCGAAGAATTCTGCCGTGTGAACTACGGCGTCACCTTCCCGCTGATGGCCAAGTCCGACGTGAACGGTGAGAACGCCAACGAGGTGTTCAAGTGGCTGTACGCCCGGAAGCCTTTTGCCGGTTTCGGCGACAGCGATAAGGGAAAATTCATGGACGGCATGCTCTCCCGAAACGATCCGGACTACGCCTCCAACCCGGATATCAAGTGGAACTTCACCAAATTCCTCATTGACCGCAAAGGCCATGTCGTAGCCCGTTTCGAGCCCGTCGTGACGCCCGAGGAAATGGAATCTGAGATTGAAGCGCTGTTGTAGAATTGGCCGGAGTGAAGGTAGCGTCCCATTTTCCGGGACGTTACCCGCAAATAAGGCTGTTTTTGACGGTAGCGTCCCAGATATGGGGACGTTACCGTCGGTCTTCCACTCGATAAATCCCTAAAAATGGGTATTTCATACATGCCGATAATTGATGACCTTTGTGCGTTGATTCATAAGCAATGAATCCGGTTTTCACTGCCTTGATGATTCCCTTCCTGGGAACTGCCCTGGGTTCGGCTTTCGTCTTCTTTATGAAGCGGGATATGCCTGCGATGTTGCAGAAAGTCCTGCTGGGCTTTGCCTCCGGCGTGATGGTGGCGGCATCGGTGTGGTCGCTGATCATTCCGGCCATTGAGATGGGGGAGGGCGCAGCCGCAGTTGTGCCGCCGGTAATCGGCCTGCTGGCCGGATTTGCCTTCCTGCTGCTGATTGACTACATCACGCCGCATATCCACCCCTCCGGCAGTACGGAAGGTCCTAAGAGCCGCCTTTCCCGCACCGCCAAGCTGGCTCTTGCTGTCACCATCCACAACTTCCCGGAGGGCATGGCCGTGGGCGTAGCCATCGCAGGTGCCCTCACCGCTGATTTCAATATGGCCGGGGCGCTGGCCTTGTCGCTGGGTATCGCCATTCAGAATGTCCCGGAAGGTGCCATCATTTCCATGCCGCTGAGGGCTGAAGGCAACAGCCGCTGGAAAGCCTTCGGCATTGGCGCATTGAGCGGCATTGTCGAGCCGATCGGCGGCGTGCTGGTCTTACTGCTGGCAACCTCAATCCTCGGCATTATGCCATACATGCTGGCCTTCGCCGCCGGCGCCATGCTTTACGTTGTGGTTGAGGAACTCGTCCCGGACTATTCCCAAGGCAAGCACTCCAACATCGGCACCATCGGCTTTGCCCTCGGCTTCGCCCTGATGATGGTGCTGGATGTGGTGCTGGGCTAATCCCGGTTCTTCCACTATTAGACCGTATCTGCCGGGGATCTCATTGAAGGAATCGGGACTTCCCTAAAGAATGACAATAATCCCGGCAACGAGTGCCGCGGGAATTGCCAGCAACATACCGATGAATCCACCCTTGATGTGGAACCAGTAGTCGTGATAATCGGCTACCATGTCCTCAGTGCCGGGAATCACAAAATGCTTGTCGTGGCAGAACCAAAGGCAGTCCAGCACAAACGCATCAAACCAGTTCACGATGCACCAGAGTGCATAGGCCGTCAGTGTGCCGCACCAGAACGTCGTGCAGCCGTTGACATAGCGCACCAGCAGGCCCAGCAGCACGCCGAAGAGGATCATCGCAAAGATCTTCTTAACGTAGAACACAGAACCACCAGGCTTATTGCTCGCATCCACCAGTCCCAACTTATCGCACCGCTCAATGATAGACGGGGGATAGTTGAAGATGGTCTTGATCGGATTCCTTGACATCAGGAACACGAACAGTGTGAAAGCTGCGCAAGCGATGAGGGATTCGATGAGGAAGGTCATAGCAAGGGTTTCAGTTCATTTTCGAAGATGTCCCTCGCCACGATGCGGTAGTGGGGGTGGTAGGTCTCGTTGAAGATGCGGCTGTGGTGGAGGATATAATGCCCTTCGGCCATCAGGGAGTCGATGGCGGCCAGGTCTTTTTCGGCATCCGGGAGGTCAGGGAAGTCCTTCCGGATGACGGCGGCTACGGCGGCCCATTTTTCTTTCCATTCGTCCGTTGACAGCGTTATCCCTTCTTTGGCGCTCTTTACGAAGGCCGCCAGCAGCGTTTCTTCATCAACCAGTCTGTCCAGAACGACGGATAAATCTACGCGGACGTAATTCCCTGCGTCACCGACAGAAACATAGCGCAAGGCAGGCTTGTCATACAGGCCGTTTACGATGTCCTCCCGAAAGGCCTGCAATTCTTCCAGCAAGTAGGCCTTCGCCGCCTCAGGATTGGGAATCAAATGCCCCGGCCCCAGATTATCCTGGCAGAAACTCTTGTAGATGTCCTGCAACCGCGATTCTGGATACATCTGCAGCTGCCTCTCGATGGCCTCCCGTGTCGGCTCCGGCTGGCAGGAAGGAACCAGGACGAATGCGGGAATTACAAATAGGAGGAAAGAGAAATAAGCCTTATGAACTCTGAGCCTTGTCATAATATATCTTCGTAGGAAGCGTCACGTTTGAGCAGGTTTTCCGCGTAGGGACAGACCGGCAGAATGGTATAGCCTTTTTCCCGCGCAAAGTCCACCGCTGCATTGACCAACGCCTTGGCAACGCCATGTCCCTGATATGCCTTTTCCACGACAGTATGCAGGATGGCGAACCGGGTGGGGGAGTCCCATTCATAGGACAGATAGCCCATGCGTTTGCCATCCTCTTCCGCCAGGAAGAAGCCTTGTTCCCCCTCCTGATTATGTGTGATGATCATTCTTTGTTCAATTTGTAGGTCAACGCTTTGGCAGGGCAGGCATCAATCTGGGCAATCAGTTCTTCTGTCGTGGCATTCTCTGGTTTGCACCAAGGTCGTGCGGCCGGATTGTAGACTTGCGGCAGCCGCCGGACACACTCACCGGCATGCTGACACAGTTCCGGCCTCCAGATAATCGTCAAGTCTTTGGTTTTGTATTCTTTCTCCATGGTTTATTTGTATTTTTCGAAATGATATTTTTCTCTTAGAGTAGCCTTGGTCTCTTCGTCCTGGTGGGTGAAATAGGCCTTGAACCCCGGACAGAAATTGATATGCCAGCGCCAGAACCGGCCCCGGAAAGACTTGGGATTCTTCTCATAATGCGCCCTGAGCTTACAGGTCTCGCAGGGATATTTTTGTGCCATGATGCAGAAATATTTATTTCATAAAGATAGGAAGATAATTTGATTCTGCAAAAAGACCCTAGTCGGGCATCTTCCTGTCATTGGTCTGTAATCGTCAAGCGCGGTAACCCCTCCGGAGCCTGTGGCCACAGGATGGCTGTGGGGCGCGTTAGGGCCATTCTGTGGCACGGGAAAGGGTGTTTTTGCCGGAATGCTGGCCACAGGATGGCGCTGTGGGTTCCTGCAGTCATTTTATGGCCCGGGATGCCCGAGCCGATCGGGGAGGGGCAGTTTTTTTGAGGCAATCCATCCCGTCTTCTGTTGATAACTTTTGATTCCGTTGGAAAAATTGTAAGTGAACATTTGTTATCTTTGCGCGTTTTTACAAAAACAGCAGTGATCATCCTTACCCCATGCGTATGTAATTTCCGGCGCCCTTTTTTAGGGCATAGGATGGGGGACGACTCTCTAAATTTCAACAATTCAATAGCTTATGTCCGCGTGTCTGTAGGGGGGGCGTGGCTTGTCGTATCCGTTAGTCTACAGAATCATATTTAATCAACAATAACACAACAAACAACATGAAAAGATCTGAGTATCAAAAACCGACGATGGAAATCGTCAAGCTGCAGCATCATCACCAGATTATGACTGGCAGCAACTATGATGGCCAAGCTGGAGTGCAGAACTACACTTGGAATGATGATGTACCTGAAGAGTAAGAACCCACTAAAACGAAGAAAGCAATGAAAAAGTCAATGAGATTTCTCAGCATGGCCGCCCTCGTTTTGATGGGCGCTGCGATGAATGGCTGCACCAGCAGTGAACTGGTGAATGAGCAGCCTGAAAGCAATGACAAAATAGTTACCCTGACCTCGACCGTTGGTTTTGATGCGGCCTCTACAAAGGCGCTAGCCGATGGGGGCGTGAAGACTTTCGCCGATGGCGACCAGATTGCCGTGATTTATAAGAACACGAGCGGTGAGACCGTAAAGGCTGTGAGTGAAGCAATTTCTTCCGGTGCCGGTACGGCTTCTGCTACATTTAAGGTGACGCTCACCAACCCCGACAACACCAAGGCCATCCGTTACATCTATCCCGCAGCGATGGCGAAGGAAACCGTGGCTACTGATGCTACGATTGATGATGCAGGCACCGTGGACTTCACCAATCTCGACAGTCAGGACGGAACGCTGGCCACGCTCGGCAACAACCTCGACCTCTGCACCCTTGATGCAGCCAATTGGTCTTCTGGTACACTTCCTACTGGCACGCTTGCGAACCAGCTCGCCATCCTGGCCATCACCCTGAAGGACAGCGGCAGCAGCAACATTACCAGCACCATCACGGGCATGACCGTCAGCGACGGAACCAATACCTACAAGGTCAACCGCACGGCTGCAACTGGCCCCATTTACGTAGCCGTCCGCCCCACGGACGACGCCGCCGTCACGGTTACGGCCACTGTCGGCGCCAAGCATTACTCGAAGTCCCTGACCGGCAAGACCTACGTTAAGAGCAATGGCTATAACGTCAGCTGGACTCTCACCACGCTGGCCGACGCATTCGTGGTTGGCAATGAGACCGTTATCCAGTTCGGGCAAACTCTGACCCTATCGGCTACTTTCAATAGCGGTTCATTTGGTGAGGTCACTAAGAGTGGCTCAACGGCTACGATAGTTACAGCTGCCAGCATGGTAAAGGATGGAGATATCCTCGATATTATCATCCAGGCATATGGCCAAACTGGCCATATGTATATTGACACTGTCAATTATACTTACTCATGGAGCAATTCGATTGTTGGTTCAGCGATACCGGCGCTTACTTCCATCACCATTGGCGGTAACAGCATCATGCCTCTACCTACGCCTGCGTCATAATCCTACGCACAAAAGACGGTTCTGAGTGAGCTTGGACCCACTGAGAGAACTTGCCGCCATCTCATTGACATGAACCCCGAAAGTTAGACATAAAACTTATGGGGTTCATGTCATATTCATGGGGCCGTTCCACGCGGCATCGCTCTGGCACCGCCCTGACGAAGCCGGCGGTGCCACAAGTTGACGGAAATCGACGGAATGGAAAACAAATATTCTAGCTTGAACCAGATCAATAACACGACATGTCTCGGAGTTCTATCAAATCATGTATCATTGCAGCGCTGGCCATGATGCTGCTTCTTTCCGGGTGCGGTCATGTAAAGATTGGCAAGCCCGTGCTGAAAATGATGGTCTTGGCTTGGTCGATGACATCGACGGATCTTTTTTATGCGGATTCCTGCGTCAAACGGATTGGCATCCCTTATGTGGAGAATGGGGATCCTTCGCAGGTGCTTGATATCTACTATGCGGACAAGGCGGTCCGGAAGGATGCTGTCCTGATCGACATCCACGGTGGTTTCTATGTGGGTGGCCGGCGGGAAAACAACCGTGCCTTTGCGTCGGTTTTCCTGAAGGAGGGCTACGATGTGGTGCTGCTGGAATACCGCCTGAACGATGGAAAACGTGATGTGTCGGATGAACTGGCTGACTGTGCGGCAGGGCTTGACTATCTTGCCGCCCACGCGGAGGAACTTGGGCTCAACAAGGACTGTATGTTCCTGACCGGCGACTCGGCCGGCGGGCATCTGGCATTGTATATGGCGGAAGGAGCTGAAGACAAATCACTTCCCGTTCGCCCTTCTGCCTTTGTGCCGCATGGCGTTCTCCTGAACTGTCCCGCCTATGATTTTGCCTCTTTCGCGAATGCGGGCTTGTTTACGAGAGGGGCCATGGCCTGGTTTCTCGGTCCGCGATACGAAGACAAGGAATGGATGACGTCTCTGTCGCCGCGCACGTACATAGGTAGTTACCACGGCCCGTTGTTTGTGTCGACCTGTACCAACGATTTCATCCGGAGCCAGTCGCTCCTGATTAAGGCAGACTGCGATTCCCTGGACCGTCCGTTGGATTTCGTGGATATTTCATCGGAAGATAAGAAAGTGGGGCACGTCCATAACGTCACGGACGTCGACCTGCCTGAATCCCGGGATGTCAACGCCAGGATGATTGAATTCATGAACAGAATGATGTAGTTTTTTCCTTTGTGAACGCAGATAGAATTTCTGTGAACGGAGATGAAATGATTTTTGGGTGATTATGGTTACTTTTGAAACCGAAATCACATGCCTTAAAAATCTCAGCACAATGGAAACAAAGAACAGAATCGTTTATGAAGCTCCCACGGCGGAAATCGTGGAGCTGAAATTCGATGGCATCCTCTGCTTTAGTGACCAAGCGAGCGCCTCAATGAATGGAACTTTTACGGAGGAAACGATCTAACGCTAAGGAGGCATTCCAAGTATTAAGGACTTAAGAAGAATGATGAAAGCAAAGAGTATCTTCAAGATTCGGGTATTCGCCTTGCTGATGCCCGCCATATTACTGACCACTGGCTGCAGCAACATCAATGAAAACGAGGATACAGACAAGAAGGGCTATACCCTTCCTGTAACCGTCAATGTAACCCGTCAGGGCGATGAAACCACTACAAAAGCCACGTATACCGACAAAGGCGATGGTACCGGGCAACTCTCCTTCAGCCTGGGCGACAAGCTGTTTATTGAGGGTTATAATCGTAAAAATGGAGCAGGATGGTTCGTCGGTACGCTGACATGGGTGGATGGCGGAACTTTCAGAGGCATTATTACTACCCAAAATGAGTATACCGGCACTGCTGATGCACTTTTCCTGAATGCCGATGATGCTCATGCCATGCTGCTGCCTGCCGGCTATGAAGACTATGGCTATATTATTATAGATGGTCCGGATTCTGAGGATTTGCTTGAGTTTGATAGCGACAAGGCTTTTGCATCCACGAAGAAGGAGGCTGTGGAGCAGTTCAGCCATGAGTATGCGAATACTTATTACGCGCTCGACGGCTTTGTCCTGGAACCCCAAAATGCAATCCTCAACTTCACAATCGGCGGACTGGCGGCCAATGCGACGGATGTCTATATATCCTTCGGAACCGATGCTGCTCATTCGATTATTGGAAAGGCAACAACTGATAAGGAAGGCGTAGCAACTTTTGCTATGGCCCAAAGACGTGATTCTAATATGAAAGATTTCTCCCTAATAGTTGGTGATAAAACCATTACCTTTACCAGTAAAGCCCTCGAAGCAGGCCACGTATATAACATCACCAGGAGTGTAGGTCCGTCACTGGCCGATGCATTCGTGGATGGCAATACGACCGTAATCAAGTTCGGTACTTCTTTGACCCTATCGGCAAATTACAATGGTAGTGTGTTTGGTACTGTCTCCATCAGTGGAAGTTTTGCTAATTATTATACTGCTACTATGCGAAGGGATGCAGACAACCTCGTGGTTCGCGTCGAAAGCTTGGGTGTAGGCACTGGCAATATGACTATTAACACCTTCAATTATACTTACAGATGGGACAATCAGGAGGTTGGCAGCAAAATAACGCTCACAGACATCACTATTAGGGATTCCGATGGCAATAATCATAGCATCAAGCCTCTGCCTACGAAAAAGTAAAAGTCCGCATCTCATCTTCTGTCGTATGCACAAACCGAAAACCATCTTTGACTCCATTCGGGCCGTCATCATTGCAAGTATGTTGCTGCTGGTGTTTGGCGGCTTTTTGTCTGCCTGTCGCGGCAATCACGCTGCCCAAGTTACTGCTGACTATGTTTCTGCTGCTGACGTTCGTCCGGCCAGCTATGCGGGGAATATGCCTCGGTTCAAGGCTTTGTTGTATTATTCCGATCAGGTGGAGGAGGCCCATCGTCAGTTCGCCGGTCAGGCCATCGAGTTCTTCCATCGGCTGACTTATGGCGAAGGTTGGATACTGGATGTTTCCTCCCGTCTGGAGGATTCTGCAGCGCTGGGACAGTACAACCTGATCATCATGCCCAATGCGGCGCCGGAAACGCCCGAAGAAAGGGCGTTGTTCGAAGAATACATGGAAAATGGTGGAGGATGGCTGGGTTTTCACGGGGCAGGCTACAATGACTTGTCGACCGGCTGGGATTGGTTCCGTGATTTTATGGGCGGTGTCCGTTTCTTATGCAATAACTGGCCTCCGCAGCCGGCTTTGGTGGACATAGAAGGGCATGATCATGCCGTTACCCGAAATCTTCCAGATCAGTATGTGGCTCCCGCTACGGAGTTCTATCAATGGCAGCCGGATCCCAGATCCAATCCGGATGTCCGGATTCTGGCTTCTTTGTCTCCCCGCAACTTTCCGATGGGGCTGAAGGATATCGTCTTTGGCGGAGACTTCCCGGTAGTTTGGAGCAATACCCGGTACAGGATGGTATACATCAACATGGGGCATGGGGACGAATGCTTCAGCGATGCCACGCAAAATTTGTTGTTTGTCAACGCGCTTCGTTATGTCGCCAGTACGTCACCGGAAGGGAATCCTTTCCATGACGACGATACAGAATAAAGATACCTGTATGTCAAGGATGAAATCTACTCTTGGGCCGATCTGGGCCGTTGTCATTGCCGGGGCGGTGCTGCTGGTGATGGTGCAGTTCCTGCCGGATAAGGAGAGCGCGCAGAAGCTGGCGCATTTCTTCATCGCCATCGCGCTCCTCGTAGGGCTGATGGTGGGATTCAAGGATTTCCGGAAAAACAAAGGGGAGGAGTAGAGCCGGCGGGAGAAGCCGCGGGCAAAAACTTGCGTAAAGTTTTGCAGATTAGGATATAATGCGTATATTTGCATCCCAAAACATTGATTAGAAAACCGTTAAGCTAGTGATTAAGAGATAGTTACAGGCTATCCGCTTCCGGTTGTTAATTTTTTAAAAAATTAATTATGTACGCAATC
>Ga0265298_10006989_pt1 | contig 13821 bp, 11 predicted proteins | sample AusTroGonzalo_MG_3_FD_193486 | JGI IMG/M metagenome (GOLD analysis project Ga0265298, IMG submission 193486) | Bovine rumen microbial communities from tropical cattle in Woodstock, Queensland, Australia - Gonzalo_01 | ecosystem: Host-associated > Mammals > Digestive system > Stomach > Rumen ...
TTTCCATTTTTGAGAAGGATTCGTTCCCATAATGGCTTCATACTGTGCCTGGGTGATTTCGTACTTGCCCATCCCGTATTCCTGGGTCAGTGTCACTTTGTGCTGAGTTTCATTATCCTCTCTGCCCAGTTCGTCTGTGGGACTGCCCATGATGAACGTGCCCGGCCTGATCCAGACGATGTCCAAATCTACCCCCTCGGCCAGCTGGATCGTCATCTCCCTGTTCGCCGGAACCGGAGCCAGCGCTACACGGAAGCCGACATCGCCGTAGACGCTGTCCAGGGTGTCGCAGCTCCGAACCGCTGAACGGCAGTACATGGCCACTCTAAACCAACTGCCGTCGCGATCCACACGGAGCGAGCCCGTGTCCGGTCCTGTGGGATCCGTCACCGCACCAGTCGGATAATCCCCATACCAGTCTAAACACCATTCATGCACATTCCCGTGCATATCATAGAGTCCCCAGGCATTCGGTTTCTTTTGCCCTACCGGATAAGTCTTTTCGCCACTGTTGCCGGCATACCACCCCACTTCATCCATTTCGGGGCATTCATACTCATCTGACAGATCCTTTCCGTTGTTCAGGGCTGTGGTCGTCCCGGCACGGCAGGCATATTCCCACTGAGCCTCTGTGGGTAAAGTAAATTCATAACCTTCCGGCAGTTCCCCGGAGGCTTTCGCGGCAGCTGTCAGTTTGGCGCAGAACGCCATCGCGTCATTCCAGCTCACATATTCCACCGGCCGATCGGCTCCTTTGAAATAGGAAGGATTCTTTCCCATCACCGCTTCATACTGTGCCTGGGTCACTTCGTACTTGCCCATCCCGTATTCCCGGGTCAGGGTCACTTCATGCTGGACTTCATCACCCCATCTGCCCGGTTCGTCTTCCGGGCTGCCCATGATGAACGTGCCCGGCTCGATCATGATTATTTCCAAATCTACTCCCTCGGCCAGCGGGATCGTTATCTCCTGACCGGCGCCGTCCTTCACCAAAATCAAACGCAGTCCCGCGCGATTGTCCGGCACGTCGGGCGCGCCCGGTCTCCGAAACGCCGAACGGCAGTACCCGGCCACGCTGTCCCAGCTGCCGCCGCGCATGACTTTGTTCTCACCCGTCTCGGCTCCCGTCGGGTCGGTCTGCTCCCCGGCCGGGTAGCTGGCAAACCAGTCCGTACACCATTCAAAGACGTTGCCGTGCATGTCATACAATCCCCACGCGTTGGGCTGTTTCTGACCCACAGGCTGCGACATGGCTCCGCTGTTGAACAGATACCAGCCCACTTCCTCAATTTCGGGGCCATCCCATTCATCGGACAGATCTTTGCCGTTGTTCAGCGCGGTGGTCGTTCCGGCCCGGCAGGCGTATTCCCACTGCGCTTCGGTCGGCAAGGCGTACTTGTAGCCCTCCGGCAGAAGTCCTTCCGTCTGTACGGCCTCGTTCAGCTTCTCGCAGAACGCCTTCGCGTCATTCCAGCTGATCGAGTCCACCGGATGATCCGCGCCCCGGAACTGGGAAGGATCGGTCTCCATGACGGACTCGTACTGCGCCTGGGTCACCTCATACTGACCCATCCAGAAGCCTTTGGTCAGGGTCACCGGGTGCTGGGTCTCGTCATAAATCATATCGCGGCCCACTTCGTCCACAGGGCTGCCCATGATGAACGAGCCCGGTGCGATCCAGGCCAACGCCAGCTCCACCCCGCCCGGCAGCAGAGCGACGAAATCCTCGCCCGGTTTCGGCTCCGGCACCTGGCCGCCGGAACAGAAAAACATCTGCCGGTCGTTCGTCATGGCCAGATAAGGACTGGTGGCGTAAGGGGCTTTCTCCCAATGGATACCGTCGGCGCTCTGGTAGAGGGTCCCGGTGTAGGTGATGATCATGGCTTCGCCATCCATTTCAAAACGGATGGACGGCACCGCGGCCCGAACATTCAAAGATGTCAACAATGCTCCCGCCAGCAGGCAGGAGATGCCTAATGTATTGTGAACTGGTTTCATAAATTAAAATTCTATATCCTCTTATCCAAAAGGATTTGCTGAAAGTAAACATAGCATATATTTAACAATCATGCAAACTGAAATTTCTGTCCGTCAACCGAAAAAAAAAAGACGCGCCGATCGCACGTCTCTACAAAAATATATTGTTATTCAATAAATTATCTGTGTTAATCTGTGTCCATCTGTGGTTCTTTTAAATCATCCGGGATTCTTTATATCTGCTCCCTGGCTTCGGCCAGGGCAATGGCGACAGACGAGATGGCCGCCGTCGCGCAGCGCAGAACCAGCGGTCCCAGCGTCGTGGGCAAAGCTCCGTTCTGGCGGAGCAGCTCGTATTCTTCCGGGGTGAAATCTCCTTCAGGGCCGACCCAGATCTCCAGCGTTTGAGCCGGACGCTGATATTTTTCCTGAAAATCCCGAAACCAGAAATGATGCGAACGGGTCTCCGGCTCCAGCGAAGCGACAAAGGAAAGATCCGGCCGCTGTCTCTGCGCCAGCCATTCCTTGATGCCGCACGGACGCTCCACCTGCGGCAGCCACAGTCCGCCGCACTGTTTGCAGGATTCTTTGGCGATCGTGTTCCATTTTTCCACTTTGGCGGCCGCGTCGCGCGCGGTGGATACCCGCACTTCCGTGCGCTGGCTCAGGAGCGGAACGATCCGGCTCACGCCCAGTTCGGTCGCCTTCTGGACGATGTCCTCCATCAGACCGCCTTTGGGCAGCGCCTGCGCCAGTGTCACGCTCCAGGGCAGAGGATCGCGGTACTCGCTCTTCTCCACGCCCAGCTCCACACGGGATTTGCTCACCGACAGGACCCGGCAGGTGAACTGATGTCCCTGCCCGTCCAAAGCCCAAAGCTCATCCCCCGGCTGGGCGCGAAGCACACGCGCCGCGTGATAAGCCTCGCTCTCTTCCAGCGTCAGCGACTGAGGCGCGAAGTCCTTGTTCGACCCCGCCGCGCCCGTGTTGACAAAAAATCTGCGCATTCTTTCTTACCGTGTCAGCGTCCTATTCACGGCCGCTCAGCCAGTTCTTGATACGCTCCAGGAATCCCTGACTCATGGGGTTGACATCCTGCTTGCAGAGCTGGGCGAACTCCTTCAGTTTCTCCTTCTGGGCCGTATCCAGATGGCGCGGGACTTCCACTATCACCCGGACATGCAGATCCCCGGTGCCGTGACCGTGGACATTCTTCACACCCATGCCGCGCAGACGGAAGACCGTCCCCGACTGAGTCCCCTCCGGGATGACGATGCGCTTCTTGCCCTGCAAAGTGGGGGCTTCCAGCTCACCGCCCAACGCCGCCGTCACGAACGGGATCGGCATCTCGCAGATCAGATCGTCGCCGTCACGCTCAAACAGATCGTGCGGTTTGACGTTCAGAAAAACATACAGATCGCCGGCAGGGCCTCCGCGCAGTCCCGCCTCGCCGTTGCTCGATGAACGCAGACGCGTGCCTGTATCCACCCCCGGCGGGATCTTGATGGTGACCTTGGACATTTGAGTTCCCCGGCCTGTTCCGTGACAGGCGGAGCAGGGCTTTTCCGGGACGCGTCCCGTGCCGGCGCACTTCTGGCAGGTCTGCACCATGCTGATCCAGCCGCTGCCGACCTTGACCTGGCCTCTGCCGCCGCAGTCGGGACAGCTCTTCATGCTGGCACCCGGAGCCAGTCCGGTTCCGTTGCACTGACTGCAGGTGGTCGCTTTGCGGATATTGAGTTCCTTCTCACATCCCAGCGCGGCCTCTTCAAAAGTGATCGTCAGGTCATAGCGCATATCATTCCCGCGCTGCGGACCGCTGCTGTTGCGGCGGCCGTGCATCCCTCCAAAGATCTCGTCAAAGATGCTGCCGCCCGCGCCGCCGCCGAAAACCTGACTGAAAATATCGAACGGATCCTGGAACCCGGCACCGCCGCCTCCGCCGAAACCGCTCCGTTTGCGCGGATCGAACGCGTCGGCTCCGTACTGGTCATAAGCCGCGCGCTTCTGCGGATCGCTCAGCACCTCGTAGGCTTCCCCCAGTTCCTTGAATTTCTCCTCGGCTGTCTTGTCGCCCGGATTCTTATCGGGATGATACTTGATAGCCAGCTTGCGGTAAGCCTTCTTCAGCTCCTCATCCGTGGCGTTTTTCTCCACGCCTAAAACAGCGTAATAATCTTTTGCCATACTCTCCTATTTTCCCTCCTCATTCTTTTCCGCCGGCTTGCGGGCCACGATCACACGGGCCGCGCGGATCAGACGAGTGTTCATCTTGTACCCCTTGCGCAGCACCTGTGCCACATGACCATCCGGCACTTCATCTGTTTCTTTCTCGGAAACAGCCTCATGGTAGGAATGGTCGAATTCCTCACCCTGCGGATCTATCGTATCCACTCCGCATTCTTTCAGGACATTATGGAATTGAGACAAAACCATCTCGATCCCCATTTGAAGCGACTTGGCCGCCGGATCCGTCACCTGGGCGGAAGCCGCGAATGCCATCTCAAAATTATCCAGCACCGGCAGGAATGTCTCCACGATAGCCACCTTGGCCGACAGGACATCATCCTGCCGGCGACGCTCCGAGCGCTTCTTAAAGTTGTCAAAATCCGCTACCAGCTGAAGGAGCTTGTTCCAGTATTCCTCCGCCTTGGACGCTTTTTCCCGGAGTTCTTTGATCTCCTCCGGAGTCCAAACCTTTTCCTCTTGTTCCTCAGACGTTTCCGTCTTTTCCTCATCCAAAACCTCAGTCTCAGCCGCCGCGGTTTCTTCCGCGTTCTGCTCGGTCTGTTCCACCGGTTCCTGATCGGTGTTTGTTTCCTTATTTTCTTCTTTGTTCATGCTAAAAGGATTCCACATAACTGTAACGGGATCACACTGGGAGACTTGTCTCTCGGATCCCTGTCACCTCCGTTCTTCATATTAGCGCAGAAACTTTCCTTCTGCAACCATAGAGACACAAATTCTCAATTTAATTTTAAAATAATTTTTCCAACCTGAGACAAATTGTCTCAAACTCAAAAAAATATTCCTTTTCCTGCACAAAAAACATACCGAGCGGTTCTTATAGACGAGACGAGATAATCGTCAGACAAATCAAAATCAAGATAGACCTTTCCCTGTCAATTTGACATACTGGGCAAAGGTAGGAATGTCCTATGGATGAACTGAATCTCAATAACGGAAACACAAAATCAAGCAGCAAGCCTTTTCTGGCGGGTGTCATCATCATGATGGCTGTACTCTGCGCCGCCGGAATGTGGGTCAAACAAACCCAGAAACAAGCTCAAACCGAACGGGATAACCAAGAGCAGACATTCCGGGAAGAATCCGCCCAGATGGTTGAGCAGATCAACGAGGCCAACGCCAACTACCTGGCCGAAGCCAATCGGATCAACGCCGAACAGCATGATCCGCTGGATCCGGAAACCCTGGTGCAGCAGCTGTATAAGCTGAAAGACCTGCCGGACAACAAGGCACGCAGTCCCCGCGCATTCTACTGTCTGCAAGGGCTTTTGCTGAACGGAACCAATGCCCTGCCGGCTCTGAAAGATCTGCTCATTGACGGCTACGATTTCAACCTGGACGCGCGCCCTCTCTACCCAAACCGCACACTGAGACAGGAGATCGCCTCGCTGCTGGTCTCCATGGGGAACCGTCCGGCGGCCGACCTGCTGAGCCAGCTGCTGCCCGCGACCCAGACCGTGGAAGAACTGGCCAATCTCTGCAAAGCGCTCATGAGTGTTTCCGACGGATACCGTCCCTACTGCATCAGCGCCGCGCGGGATAAGTACAACCAGCTGATCGAGAAACAAAAAGAACTCACTCCGCAGAAGACCGGTCTGCTGGAAAAAGCGGTTTCCTTCCTGAAACAGGATAATTCCAAAAACTCGGAACAGCTCAGCGCCAACCGTCAGGACCTCAAAAAGATTTACAATCTGCTCTTTACTGTTCTGCGGGATGAGGAATTTGCTGTCGAACTTCTGGAAAAACGCGAGTGGCTTCAGGAAAACGGCAGACTGGACAGCGACCTGTTCAGCGAAGCCACGGCCATCCTGCCATCCGAAACAGTCATGGACTACTGCTACGAAGCCTATCTGCATCAGAAGGAAAATCATAAAAAGACTGACATCTTCCTGATAACCACAGCTACAGAGAACATAGCCAATCCCAAAGCCACAGAAATGCTTCTGGCCGCGATTGAAGACGCTTCACCCCTTGAACGCTATACTGGCATCATGGGACTCTCGCTGGATCCCGGTTTCGGAGCCTCGCTGCTGGTGGGACCCATGCGCAGGAACCGCAACCGCGAGTCTTCCTTCGATGCCAACGATCCCAACCTGATCCAGAAAGCCAACGACCGCCTGCTCTTCCTGGACGCGGTGGAAGCCCAATTCCCCGATGACGAAAAACTGATCCGCATCGTCGGAATGGTCCGCTCCAACCTTCAGCACACCGCCAGCACCGATCCCGACAAAGGAACATGGGTCGCGGACGAAGAATCCAAAGACTTCTTCCAGAACCTGGCCAGCGAAGCTATCGACAAAGCCGTCAATGACATGACCAAGATGGCAGTCAAAGAGATCGACGAAAAAAACAATAAACAAGACCCCAAGAAATAACCCATATCTATGAAGAAATTTTATATCCTTATCGTCCTGAGCCTGATCATCGCGGGAGTCGCCGCGGCTGCCGTCTGGCATATCCGCGGTTCCAATGAGAAGACCCTCGCGCAGCAGAAAGAACAGTGGGACAATGAAAAACAGGAACTCCAGGCTCAACTGGACGGGATCGCCGCCCAGATGGAGGAACTGAAAACTCAGAAAAACGAACTCAATTCTCCGGAACTGGATCCCGCCGCTCTCATCGCCCGTCTGCGTGAAATGAAAGACATGGCCGACTCGGAAAAAACAGATCTTGAACTGCCTGATGAGCTTGTGAACAACGTCTTTGGCGGCGGCACCACACAAACAAACGAAGCCATTCTGAAACAAGGACACGACCAGGTGCGCGAGGCATTCTTCGTCTTTCAGGGACTGCGTGACCAGGGCGACCGCTCACTGGAAGCCATCGGCGAATACCTGACCAGCGGTCACAATGTAACTCTGTTCAAAGAGGAGAACTCTTTCCAAGTCAACGGCAGAAGGATCCGCTTCCGCAGAGGCGGCCAGTCAAGCGTCATCCCCATGACCTCCCGGCTGGGACTGATCCAGACTCTGGGAGAGATCAAGACCCCGGCGGCACTGGAACTGCTCTGTAAAGCCATGCAGAACTTCACCGATCTGAAGGAGATCATCAGCGCGGGCAACATCCTTCTGGCTGTGGATAAAGATGCTTACGCAAAAATCATCCTGGCCGTCTGTAACGCTGTTTTCCCCAATCTCAATAATCAGGATCAAAGTGAAATGCTGGCCTTTATCAAAAACCTCAGCGAAGAGGATTACAAAAACCTGCTGGCAAGCCTCAATATATACGACGAGAATGGGAATCTCTCCATGGACATCCTCCGCAGAAAGATGGAAACTCTGGGTGAAGCGGCATTGCCGGAAGCCATTACCGCGTTCAACCGCGAAGGAGCTCGTCTGGCTGAAAAGCTGGTGATCCTGGAATCTATGAAAAAATTCATCGGTTCCAACGAACAGGCCACAGCTCTGTTCACCGGCTACATCAACGGACTGGAAGGCAACGATAAAGACTTGATTGGCTCGATGGCCATCATGATCGGCGCAGGCGAACTGGAAAGTGCTGAAAACAAATCTGAAAAACAACAGCAGTATCTGAACGTGCTGAGTCAGCTGAACCCGCCGGAGAATGATCAATCCCTCTTTGGCGAGACACTGGTAATGGCAAACGATTTTCTCAACCAGCAGATCCAGCAGGGAGACAACTTCAATGAAGAGGAATACGCGAAGAATGTTCTCTCCTCCGGCTATATCCAGAGAATGATGAGTAGCTCCATGACATTTATACGGAACCATCCCGAAATAGCCGGAGATTCGGGCGACGGCATGCGCCTTCCGTTCTGATTTGTGAACCAGCCGGTTCCGTGAAAAAAATGAGCCCGATCGTCAGACCGGGCTCATTTCGCTTTATTATTAAAACTATTCCTGGGAGATGGCACCCGCCGGGCAGGTGCTCACGCAAGAACCGCAATCAATGCAGGTATCCGCGTCCACCTTGGCTTTTCCGTCATCTTCCATCTTGATAGCCTCCACGGGACATGCGCTCACGCAGGAACCGCAACCGGCACAATTATCTTTATCAACTTTAGCTGGCATATACTTTACTCTCTGTAACTTTTATCACTTATAACTGCTGATTCCTCGATGGAATCAAACTTAGCACGTTTATCTTAGATGTTTTTTCGACAAAGTTAAACAAAAAATCCCATAGTGAATGAAAAAAACGCGGGTCAACCCCGCGTTTATCAAGATATATCGCGATCAAAAACTATTTACACAACAGTTCATTGACCTTGGCCATCACCGCAAAGGCATCAGCCACGTACAAAACATCAGCTTTGCCGCGCGCCCATCCGCAGTTGGCATCCACATTCACGGCGCGGCGTTCTTTGATGAAGCGCCAGCCCACCACATGAGGCTCCTCACCGTGACAGCAGGTGGCCAGTCCTTTGGGATGACGAGGGGTACTGCCGGTCTGACCAACCTGATTCAGATGGGTCATGAAACTGAGTACCGCATTCCCTTCGCCGGACATATCCACCAGTGACTTGGTGCTGCCCAAGGATGCCTGGGATTTGTCCAGGAACTGCAGGATGATTGATTCCGCGTCGGCCGCGTGGGATTGTCCATCGGCCTGCTTCTTGGTCCAGCCCGCGCCGGCCACAAAAAGCAGTTTGGCATCGGGACGGATCGTCTGAGCCGTACCGGCCGGGGTCTTCATTCCCAGCACTTTAGTTCTCCTGGCGTTTTCAGGCAGTTCCACCGTAATTTTTTCCACAGCAGCCGTTCCCGCGCTGAGAGCAGCCGGAGCGACGCTGCCCGGTTCCAATGCCAGGATCCAGGGACGCTGAGGACGCGCGAAAGCGCCTTCCATACGCTGACGGTAGTACCAGCGGCTGACGGTGATCTTGCCGTCACGGACTGTGATGCCGGTCAAATGCGTATCCGCCCGGCCATTCACGCGTGCCGACAGAGCCGAAACCACACGATTGGCGCGGGAGGTGCCGGGCACGATCACCAGAGTCGCCTCGCTTTTCTTAACAAGCGCTTCTGCCGCCAGAAGATCGCTGGCATAACGGGCAGTCTCGAAATCGTCTCCTTCCACTCCATAGAAGTGAGCCGCTCCACTGTTGGCCAAGGAATTGGCCGCTGTCTGGATCTCCTTACCGACCAGAGCGATATCCCAGGCCGTATTCAAATCGGCGGCCAGTTTGGAAACCGCGGCTGCCGCTTCCAGCAGCTGCTTGTCGGCGGCCTGACCCGCGTCCGCAAAACCGAGTAATAAAATCTTTTCCATTATCGTGTTCCTTCCCTGTTATTGTTTGATCCAATCTACGATCTCCTGAGCGATCTGCTCCACAGAGAGATCCTTAACAATACGTGTATCACGCTGCTGTTTAGGCAACTCCACAGAGGCGTATTCGATCCCGTCCAAAGCGACATTGGCCTTGGGCGCTCTTTGCAGAGCGGGCATGATGGAACGCATATTCATCATGCCGACCTGGGGATTGTTCATCGGCTCCGGCAGACTGCCGGTCGCCCATCCCAGCACAGCCGGGGCTCCCTGACACAAACTTTCCTGATGACGAGCGCCTTCTACGCGCTCCAGCACTGTAAAGGAACCATCTGCCTGAGGCTTGATCTCGTCCACACCCATAAATTGATCCATGATGCCCAGACTCTCGCCGATCAGCTGCAAGGTGGAACCGGCTCCGCGCGAAGCGGATTCCCAGCCGCCGAACAATAACAAGCGAGTCATGTCCAATCCGGCGATTCCCTTGATGGCGGCAGTCAGCGCGGCCGCGCAGTCATAAGCGCTCATAAATCCGCCGGCATTCCCTTCCACGGGAACAAATTCAAAGGCAGCCTTTTGAGCCACGCTCATCATCAGCTGCTGCAGTTTCGGCTTCGCACCCAAACTGACCAGCCACACCTTGGAACCGGGGATCTGTTTGGCTAAGTGAGCCGCTTCATAAAGAGCGTGCCCAGCCCAGGGATCCAAAGCCACAGGCAACATCATCTCATTTTTCAATGCGGGACCATTCGGTGTCGAGACCGGCTCCAACGTCTGGAGAGGATCCGGCACCAGTCCGCCGCATACGACAATCTGATAACCATTTGTCATAAAATATCTTAAAAATCAAAGTTTCGCGGAAGCGATCCACATATTGCCGCCGAACCGCTCTTTCAGCAGATCCGGCATCCGCTTTGCCTGGACTGGATCGGATATCAAAGCAAAGGTCGTGGACCCGCTGCCCGACATAAGGGTAACATCCGCGCCATTCTCTCTCAAGAACTTCTGATACTCCGCCAGAATCGGATACTCCGCTAACACGGGCGCTTCCAGGGAATTATAAAAGAGCGGAGCCGCCTCTTTCAGCGTGGAGGAACGCAGGACTTCCACAAATTCCTCCACTCGTCCCGGACGTCCTTTCTGGTGAACGGGATAATTGGCCAACGCTTTATAGGCCCAGCCCGTTGAGACTCCGAAATCGGGCTTCATCAGAAGGATCCAAACATCCTCTAACGCCTTGAAACGAGGCAGTTCTATCAGCTTTTCTCCCCTGCCGCGGCCGATCGCCGGCGCGTCCAGCAGGAAAAACGGGACATCCGAGCCCAGCGGTGTCGCCAGCTCATGCAGATCATCAGGACTCAGAGGCTTCCCAAACTCCTGATTCAGAGACTTGAGTGTAACGGCCGCGTTGGCGCTGCCGCCGCCCAGTCCCGCTTCAGATGGCAAATTCTTGACCAGATGTATCTTGCCGCGAGGTTTGATCTGTGCCTTGGCAAAAAATCCCATCGCTGCCCGATAGACCAGATTTTCCGGCCCTGTGGGAACCCTGTCCGTGCTGCAGGTAAACTGAAAAGGGGTCTCCTCCCTGCTGATCTCGATACGGTCATAGACCGGCACCGGCAGAAACAGCGTCTCCAGATCGTGGAAACCATCCGGCCGCCGTCCCAGAATGTTCAGCATGAGATTGACTTTGCAGGGAGATAAATACTCTGACATATAAAACGACAGGCCGCCTTCTTCAGATCATTGCTGAAGTCAGACGGCCTTTCAAAAAAGGAGATCTTTTTTATTCAAAAATAGTGAATCTGCTGCCCGGAATAAACGGAGCAATATCTCCACGAGGACCGAAACCGATCTTGGAGGACGGATCCCACATGGTATCAGCCATCGGAGTCGGTGTGTAATTATCCGGATAACGAGGATATGCCGGATAAATAAATCCCTTGTCATAAGGTCCAAAAGGACTGCTCACGATTTCCGCCACACCGACACCGGTGCGGGCCAGAGAGCGGCAGAAGCCTTTCAGGAAACCTTTGGTCACACCACTGCGACCATCCCAAACTGCTCCCTGCTCCATCTCATAACGCAGTTCGCCCCAACGGAGTAACTCACCCGTATTGGAGATTCCACGGCCCATCTTCGTAGCAGGACCTTCACAACCGGCCAGGAACACAACTCCCGCCAGTGCGACAACTAAAGGTAACGTCTTTGCAGCACGCATCATAAAAACCGGACTTATTAAACCAATAAAACGGCCTTCTGTAAAGTGTGTTTTTTCTTTTTTGATCACTTTCTCAAAAAACTTTTCAATTTCTTGCATTTAAGCCTGCTTCTTTTCTCTTCCCGCGATGCCGTCCAGCTCAAAAAGAAGCTCGTCCCGGCAGACATCCGCTTTACAGATCACCATGGGCAGATCAGATAATCCCCTTTCCTCCATAATTCTCAGGAACAGAGGCAGATCTTTCTCATGTTTGATGAACGCCGTGGCGGAACATATATCCGTCAGTTTGAATCCGGCTTCGCCGATCAGTGTCTCGATCGTGTCCATCGTGCGGCGTATCTGCGCCTCGGTATCACCCAGACAAACACTTGAGCCTGTTTCATCAATGGATGCCGTACCGGAGATCTGCACTTCCGCGTAGTCGCTGTTTTCGGTGACAGACGCTCTGGCAAAGGCCGCACCATAGCGGAACGCGTCTTTCTGTTTGCGGTTGGTCAAGCGCCTCACCGTAAAACCGGAATCCGCCGGGATCTCCGCCGCGATCAAGTCTATCGTGCAAGCCGCGCCGCTCAAATTTCTTCCGCGGATCCCAGTGCTCGCCGGCAGGTAGCATTCCCTGGCCGGGGTCACTTCGCTTTTTTCGATGTCCGGCATGATCCCCACCCGGCGATAGAACGCGCTGCGGGCTTCATTGAAAGGCGTGTACCATTCCAGTATCTTATCCAGATAGATCCAAGTCCTTGCCACAGAACGATAATCCAATCCCTGTCCCTGAAGCAGGGCTTCCGCACGGCGCAGGGCTTCGGTGGTCTGCTGCGGACGGGATTCGGACAAGCCCGGATCCTGCATGTCCTGTATCATCAGGAACCGTGCGCCGTTCTCCTTCCACTGATGGCCGCGAAGGATCCCCGCCGCGTCCAGGATCGGTTCCGGGCTGGTCGCTTTTTCTCCGGGGATGACTGCTTCGATCTGTATCCCGGAAAAACCATTGCAGTTTTTCCCGTTCCCGCTGTAGCACGGTTTTCCGTCGATCGCGGTCACGCAGGCATGGAGCTGTGTCGGCTGATCCGCTTTTGCCCAGGCGGCTTTCACCAGGTTCAAATACTCCTCCGAACCAAACCAGCGCTCATGGATGACGACCGCTTTTTCCTGATTCAGCCGGGCAAGAAGCTGTTCTTCCAGAAAACGAAGACTCCCCTGGAAATCGTCAGGCAGAGATTCAAAATAACCCACGATAAAAAGGTGCGGACCGTGTTTCTTCTGATGTATCCGCAGAGATTGCTGATGATATACAACTTTATCCATATAAATTATTTATTCTGTTCTTTAAAGGAGGAATACCCCTCCTCCGGCGGCTGTTCTTTCTCAACATTCTTTCCGCCGTCAGTGGTTCCTACTTTCACTACACGCTCCCGGCTCATCACGGCCCGACCCAATTCTTTCGGATCGCTCTTCACTGTACCCGTGATCAATTCCGGGATATTATAAGTTTTGATAAAATACTCGTAAAAATGGGGATCTTTCTGGGGCAGAACGAACGGCTTGGAGGCGTGTCCACCGGCATCCATATACGCGAAGTGCGGACGTGCCAGAACGCCGTCTATGCGTTTGCTGCTGAAAACCATCCAGCGGCCGTTGCTGGACCAGCAGTGCCAGGTATCGGCTTTGTCGCTGTTGTGTTCCATGGGACGGATCTCGCGCGACTCCAGATCCATCAGCCAGATATCCGCGCTGGGCTGATAAACGGGGAAATTTCCTCTCTCGAACACGGTATAGGCCAGGAATTTGCCGTCTGGCGAAACTCTGGGCTGGGCAGTGCTGACCCGGTTGGTCCATCCGCTGAAAAGCATTTCCGCTTCGGAGAAATGAGACGAGGCCGGATCCCAGCGCGCTCTCAGCAGGTCGAAACGGATATCATTGAACTTGGACTGAGGCAGATCCGGTGCCCGGCAGAAGTAGAGGTATTCCCCTTTGTTATCCCAGCTGGGCCAGGATTCGTAGTAATGTTCCGTGGCCAGAGCCGGCTGTGAGGTCGTCTTATGAGTATCCAGATTCAGGATGCCGACTTCACCGGCCTTGTCATAGACCTCGCGGCCTTCGCCCCAGGTGTGGAAGAAGATAGACGGACCGTTGGCCGTATAGGCGAT
>Ga0265298_10006990_pt1 | contig 13819 bp, 10 predicted proteins | sample AusTroGonzalo_MG_3_FD_193486 | JGI IMG/M metagenome (GOLD analysis project Ga0265298, IMG submission 193486) | Bovine rumen microbial communities from tropical cattle in Woodstock, Queensland, Australia - Gonzalo_01 | ecosystem: Host-associated > Mammals > Digestive system > Stomach > Rumen ...
GCGGCGGAGGTATGGAGGACTCCTCCAACCTCCCCGCAATTTCAGTCTCTCTTAGCCTTTGTCATGACCCCTTCCGAGTACTTCTTCAAGTGCTCGACAAAGCTAGGGATCATCGAATATGGGATACCTACTGCCATTTCATCGGGCTTCATATCTGTCTTCTTCCTGCATCCGAAGCATCCCAAAGAGATGTTGGGCTGACCTGTGCACACCGGCACTGCAACAACATCCTCGCAGGCACACTGGAATGGAGAGGTGCTGAATTGGATACGTCCGCCCTTCTCCGCTGTGGCCAAAGGTACGATCCAGTAGATTCTCTCAGGGATATCATCGATAGCGATTACATCGGGGACGAAGTTGGCATCCTTCAGAGGACAAACCACATCACCCTTGGATCTGAAAGGAACGACCATACGGTCACCGATCATCTTCGAAGCCGCGGCTGCACTGTCATGCATGCCGATTCCAGCATGGAATTCACCAGAAGCTACCTTCTCTGATGTATCGACAAGGTTCAATGCAGAAGCACCTACCATGCAGTTGTGGCAGGCCAGAGGCATCTTGAAGGACTTACCATCCTTCGCCCTGAATATTGATTGGCAGTGACTCTGCTGCTCGGCGGGCTCCTCATATCCTTCGGGGAAGTCCTCATCCTCTCTGATCAGTCTGATGGCCACAGGCTCGTATCTGAGCTTCATGACCTCTTTCATAACTTTGGCGTATTCCCTGTTCTGGGCCAAGATTTCGGACATAGGATGTCGATAGCGAAGTCCGTATAAGTCAATTGTTAAAGAAAGAAAAAGTGAGCCCCCCGTGAAGGGGGGAATTAGTTTAACTTTTCAGCACTCAGTTGCCGAGTCCCTTGATTGCCTCAACCATTGCGTTGAAGTTCTCGTTGGGGGTTGCAGGTGCGATACCGCATCCGGAGGAGATGACGTTGAATCCAGCCTTTGCAGAGCGGATTGCTGCCTCCTTAACCTGCTCGGGTGTTCCCTGGAACAGAGGCATAACTGATCCGACGTTTCCGACCATACAGGTCTTTCCGCCGACCTTTCCGCATGCCACTTCGGGGTCCACCTTCTCCTCAATGGAGATTCCGGTGACACCGGTCTTGACCATCATCTCAAGGATGGGCTCGGTGTTTCCGCAGATGTGCAGGATTGAGTATTTGTCTGCCTTGGGTGCAAGTGCAGGTCCGATGTGCTTTCCGACGTAGTCATCGAACATGTCGGGTGCGAGCATGTCGGTGGATCCGGTAGGCTCGGAACACTGGACACAGTCTGCTCCAGCCTCCCACAGGGCCTCGGTGTACTTCCTTACGTAGGGGGTCATGTGGTCGAGCCACTTCTGGACCTCATCAGGTGCCATAAGGATTCCGAAGATGATGTTCTCGGTGTTGACCAGGTTTCCGGTGAGTGTGATAACTCCGGTGTTTCCTGCGACGACTGCGTAGTTCTCGCCGTGGGATGCCTTCAGCTTCTTGACGGCCTCGATAACGACTTTGGGCCTTCCGGTGTTGATCATTTCCTCGGGGGACATGATTCCGTTGGGGTCGTCGTACTCTCCCATCATTGCATCGAAGTGCAGGGGGTGCTCCTTGATCATAGGGGCTGCGTCCTTCTTGTCGACTGCAACCTTTGCTCCAAGAGCCTCGGTCTCGGCTGTCAGACAGAATGCTGCCCTGACTGCCTCTGCACCGTTGTAGTCTGCCTGTGCTGCTGCGAGCTTTGCCATTAGGTCGGGGTCCTTGTGGGCCTCGGGCCAGGCTGCTCCGACGGCATCCATCTGTGCAAGTGTTGCTGACTGTGTGAATACTGCGACTGGGGGTCTGTCAAGGGACTCCTGTTTCAGTGCAGCAAGTACTCTCTCTCTAGGTGTCATTGCCATAATGAAAACTCCTGAGCCTCCGATTACCTTTATCATATTTAACAAAAAGGGGAAAAACTGCACCGCAATTGTGTCCAAAATAGGTGTCGGCTTAACTAATGGCTAGTTTTTTAGTTGTACGTATCCGCCAACTCATTCAAATCGTCACATCGGAGATATCCGATAGAGTCCCTAAATCCATCAGGCCGAGATCAGTTACACCATAGATCCGGGCATTCGCATAATCGGAATTCTTGAGGGCATCTGCCATCACCGAATCCTTGTCGAGGACTAGATCGTTACCGGATGCGAACGGCGAGAATGGCGGGATGACGATGACTCCCTCCTTCTCTGCATGGACGAAACATTGTATCTTCAATCCCCCTCCCACTGCCCCCGGGATCCTGACAGAAGGATGCTCGTGACCGATTATCACCGGTCTCTTCCCCGTGTCCACATGCCCATGCTCCAATCTGAAGCCCATCAGATCTATGTAATCCACTACGAGGAATCCGAGATCAGACACGATGTTCTGCAGATAATTGTCATGGTTGCCCTTGACCGCCACAACCTGGCATGCCTCGGACAAAAGCGTGAAGACCTTTCTGACCTCCCTCTTCTCTTCAAAACCGGCATGCTTGAAATCGTGCTTGATGTCCCCAAGCAGAACGATCCTCTCAGGCTCGTATCTGCTGATGATATCGTTGAGGGATTCGCGAATGGATTCGGTGTTTATCCTAGGGAGGTACATCCCCTCCTGCTCCAAAGCCCTCTCGTACCCCAGATGCAGATCGCCCAGGACCACGGTGGGACCTTCGTCGAGAACAAGACACCGGTCGCTGGTTATCCTCACTCCCGGTAAAATCCTCTTCTCCCTCATGATTTGGCCTATTCCAATATCCATATAAAACGGGTTTCACATAGGGTGGACAATGATCGAGCACACCTTCCAGATGCTGCCATCCTTCGGTGCGAAGAAGGAGAAAAACCTGTGGGAATCAGGCATCCTGAGCTGGGATGACTTCCTTGCAGCGGACAGCATCGGATGCGTCAAACCGGCACTCAAGGAGAGGGCGGACCCGATCGTCATGCAGGCATCCGAGCTACTCAAAGAAGAGGACGCTTTCTCACTGGCGGACATGATCCCGAAATCGGAGCATTGGAGGATGTTCGACCGCTTCAAGGACGATGCCGCATACTTGGATATCGAGACGGACGGCCTGAGCAGGGATGCTTTGGTTACCGTTGTCACCGTCCACAGGAAAAACAAGACCTACACGCTCACAGAGGGTTTCGATCTGGATCCGGATTCCTTGTCAAAGGCATTAGAGGGAAGCAAGATCCTGGTCACGTTCAACGGGAGCTGCTTCGATGTCCCCGTCCTCAAGAACAGCTTCCCCGAAGTGGACTTCGACATACCGCAGTATGATCTGCGCTTCGCATCGAGGAAAGTAGGATACAAAGGAGGACTCAAACCCCTGGAGATCGAGCTGGGCATACACAGGTCCGATGACATCATAGACGTGGATGGCGCTATGGCAGTCCATCTATGGCATCAGTGGGAGAGGCACGGCGACGAGGATGCGTTGAAGATCCTGCAGGAGTACAACCGTGCCGATACCGTCAATCTTGAATACATCGCCGGAGTGATCTACGGCAAACTGGTGACTGACCATGCAGGCTACAGATGGTGACCTCATACGCATGCAGAAGGACCTCGAGCGTGCCGCCTCGGGACTGAGGAAGGCCAAGAGCGTCCTGGTTGTCTCGCATATCGATGCGGACGGCATCAGTGCAGGGGCGATCGCCACCAGGACTGTTGACCGTTTAGGTATGGAGCACAGGACACTGTTTGTCCCTAAGATCACCGCCGAGACCATTACTCTCGTTAATACAGCACCCGAGGATTATGTTTGGATTTGCGACCTGGGCAGCGGATACCTATCGGAATTCTCCAGGTCGAACCTCATCATCACCGACCATCACGTCCCTGACCCCAAGTGGAGGAAGAAGCAGACTGTGCTTGACAGCTTCGCGGACATAGACCACCTGAACCCGCATGCATACGGTCATGACGGATCGTATGAGGTATGCGGTGCAGGCATGACATATCTGCTCTCTAAGGCTGTGGACCCCAGCAACATCGACCTGGCCTATCTGGCGGTAGTCGGAGCTGTCGGGGACTTCCAGGACACCACACATTCAAAACTCGTGAGCATCAACCGCGACATCCTCAATGACGCAATATCCGCAGGAGATGTGGAAGTGGAGGATGACCTGCGCATGTTCGGTAGGGAGACACGTCCGCTCATCCAATTCTTCCAATACTGCAACGAACCGCGTCTCGAGGGCCTAACTGACAACCCCTCTGGATGCCTGGAGATGCTGGAGTTCCTGAACATCCCCTTGAAGAAAGGAGGTCAATGGAGGGTTTGGAACGACCTTGACCACAGGGAGAAGGAGCGCATAATCGATCAGGTACTGGAGCTGCTACCTGTCGAGGAGCAGAAGAAGTTCTACGGCGAGATGTACACTCTGCCTAAGTTCGACAAAGGGACCGGGCTGAGGGATGCAAAGGAATACGCTACAGTTCTGAATTCCTGCGGCAGGTACGATGATGCCGAGACAGGAATGAGGATCTGCTTCGGAGACCCTGAGGCACTCAAGGATGCCGAGAAGAACCGTTCTGACCACAGGAAGCACATATCTTCCGCGCTGTCCTACGTCAAGGACAACCACCTGATCAGGGAGAGGAAGTACATCCAATACTTCGATGCAGGCGACAACATACGCGACACCGTCGTGGGTATCGTCGCTGGAATGCTGCTTAACACACCTGAATGCAGAAGGGGGATCCCGATAATCGCGTTCGTTGATTCGGACGATGGTGTGAAGGTATCCGCTCGTGCGGACAGGTCGCTCGTGGATAGGGGATTGGACCTATCGGTAGTTATGAAGACATCTGCAGAACTTGTAGGCGGATACGGCGGAGGCCACAGCGTTGCGGCTGGTGCTACTATTCCGGCTGATAAGAAAGAGGAGTTCCTCGGCATCGCCGAGGATATTGTCTCCTCTCAGTTGTTGTAAGGTTTTCACTCCTTCATCAAGGAGTACAGAACGGCCTTCTGGGCGTGCAGCCTGTTCTCGGCCTGGTCGAAGACCACGCTGTGGGGGCCTTCCATGACCTCGTTGGTGATCTCCTGTCCGCGGTGTGCGGGGAGACAGTGCATAACGATGCAGCCGGGGTTAGCGAGAGCGATGAGGTCATCGTTGATCTGGTAAGGCTTGAAGATCCTGATGGCCTCCTCCTCGGGGGTGTTGTCTCCCATGGAGATCCATGTGTCTGTGTAGAGGACATCGGCATCCTTGCATGCCTCTTCAGGCTCGTGGGATGCGATGATCTTGCTTCCGTTGGCCTCTGCGATCTTCGTGGCGTTCCACATGATCTCTGCATTAGGCATCCTGATGGCAGGGCAGCAGGCGACCATGTCGATTCCCATGATGGCGCATGCGTACAGCAGTGAGTTGCAGACATTGTTTCCGTCTCCGAGGTACACGAGCTTCTTTCCCCTGAATCCTCCGAGCTTCTCCTTGATGGTAACCATGTCGGCAAGTGCCTGGCAGGGGTGCTCGAGGTTGTCGAGTCCGCTGATCACAGGGACTGTGGACCAGTCTCCGAGCTTGTCCATCATCTTGTAGTCGTTTGCACGGTACATGATTCCGTGGACGAAACGGCTCATCACACGAGCGGTATCCTCCATGGTCTCGCTGTGGACACCGATCTGCATCTTGGACTCATCGAGGTACACTGCGTGTCCTCCAAGCTCAGTGATTGCAACATCGAAAGAGATCCTCGTCCTTGTGCTGGGCTTCTCAAAAATCATTCCGAGGGACTTGCCCTTGAGGGGATCACCGTGGTGTCCGCGTTCTGCTTTGAGTTTCAGTGCGAGGTCGACAAGGTCGGGCCACTCGTCCTTCATGTCGATGACCGAAATCAGATTCTTCTTTCCCATAGGCAGCGTCATCGCTCCTAAGTTTATATAGGGTGCGCAAGAACAATCACTTTAAGCGTGCCTGATGCCCGTATTCGAGGAAATCTCGGAGCTTATGGTGCACAGGTCGTCCAAGGACAGTTCACTCAATGATTTGTGCCCGGAGATGCGGAGGAAAATCCTGATCTCCTCGGAAGATGCGTTGAGATAGTTGCCTACCCTCTTCGCTCCAGCGTTGGTATCGAGACGAGATTCGAGTTCCGGATCCTGTGTCGCGATTCCCATCGGACAGCTTCCGCTGTTGCATGCCCTGTACCTCTGACATCCCAATGCCATCAATGCGGCTGAAGCGATCGCAACTGCATCCGCACCCATGGCCAGCGCCTTGATGAAATCCTTGCTGGTCCTGAGACCACCGGTGATGACGAGCTCCTGCTCCATGCCATGCTCGTCCATATACTTCCTGGCCCTTGACAGAGCGTAGAGGGTAGGGACGGTTGTCGCATCCTTCAGGAACTTGGGGGACGAACCGGTTGCCCCTCCCCTTCCGTCGATGGTGATGAAATCGCATCCGGACTTCGAAATATACTCCAGATCGTCCTCGATGCGTCCTGCGGCTATCTTGACACCGATAGGTTTCCCTTTGGTCTCCTTGCGAAGGTAGTCCACCATCTTCTTCAGGTCCTCCGGGGAGTTGATCTCGGGGAATCTGGACGGGCTGAGGATATCGACTCCTTTAGGTCTTCCCCTCATGAAGGCTATGATGTCCGTGACCTTGTCACCGGGGAGATGTCCGCCCATACCTGGCTTGGTTCCCTGACCGATCTTGATCTCGACTGCATCGCACTTCTCGAACGTCTCCATGTTCACACTGTACTTGTTGGGAACATACTCGAAGATGTAACGATAGGCGTTGTCGATCTCGTCTGAAAGGACTCCTCCCTCTCCGCTGCACATCGCAGTCTTCGCCATGGCCGAACCCATGGACAGAGCTTTCTTAGCCCTGCCAGACAATGCTCCGAAGCTCATATGGGAGATGTAGATCGGGGATTCCAGGACCATGGGCTTCTCTGCTTTCTTTCCTATGGTGACTCTGATGTCCACATCCTCCCCGTCATTGAGCGGGGGATGAGCGAGCTGTCCGCCCAGGAAGAGTATGTCATCGAACGAAGGTATCGGCATCAAGGTGTCCATAGGCTCTCCGACGCTCTTTCCGGTCATCGATAGCGCATGGATCTCGTCCATTGGGCCGTTATCATGCCTGACCAGTTTGGGATCGATAGAAATGTCGTCCTCTGATGTTGCTGCAGCCTTAGATTTCTCGACCACAGTCTCCTCGGGTTTCTTGGTCTCTGCAGCCTTTCCGTCTCCGTCAATCCTAACGAAGGCGCTCTTGGGCGAACGACAGAGAGGACACACCCAATCATCGGGAAGGTCCTCGAACCTTACAGGCTCCTCATCGTCATCATAAATCTCGCCGCAAACAGAGCATTTGTAGACTGCCATGAAGGTTGGTAGAGTGGTATCCTCATAAAAGGGCATGTACTCGTTTCTTAGACTAACAGCATTGTTGATATGAGGTTCTTAGATGCCCCATCTGGTAACGATATGTTTATTTAAGGGTAGAAGATAAGCCGAATTACAACATGGCCGGGATAGGGTAGCTTGGTTATCCTAGGGGACTGTGGATCCCTTGACTCGGGTTCAAATCTCGGTCCCGGCCCCTATTGTTCTCAAAGATTGTCGTGATAGCATGTCCTGGGAAGGCAAACTTAACAAGATCGATGACAACAGATGGGAAATCCCCATGGATGAAAACCTGGGGATGAAGACCAATGCCGTCATCTACGCCAGCGAAGAGATGTTATCACAGATTCGTTCCGACAATGCACCCCTGCAAGCTGCTAACGTTGCATGCCTACCAGGAATAGTCGGAAGCTCCATGGCCATGCCCGATATCCACTGGGGATACGGATTCCCCATAGGAGGAGTCGCAGCGGTGGACAGCAACAGCGGATCCATTTCGCCTGGAGGAATCGGTTTCGACATTAACTGCGGAGTACGTCTGATAAAGACGGATCTGACCCTTGAGGACCTTGGCGACAAGAAGAATGCCCTTATCGACGAGCTGTACAACAACGTCCCTTCTGGACTGGGGTCCAAAGGACTCACCAAAGTGGGATACAAGGAACTGGACGACATTCTCGATGTCGGATCAGAATGGGCCGTCGAGAACGGATACGGATGGGAGAAAGACCTCGAGGTCACTGAGGAATACGGCCACATGAAGGATGCTGACATCACCAAGGTCAGCGATAAGGCCAGGAAGAGAGGGCTTCCACAATTGGGATCCCTCGGTTCAGGTAACCACTTCCTCGAGGTTGATTTGGTTGAGAACGTCTTCGACGAGCATACCGCTAAGGTCTACGGACTGAAAGAGGGAACCTTGGCCATAACCGTCCACTGCGGTTCGAGAGGATGCGGTCACCAGATCGCCACTGATTACCTTCAGGAGATGGAGCGCTACATCAAGCAGAACTCCGTCAGTCTACCCGACAGGCAGCTTGCATGCGCACCTCTGGATTCCAAACTGGGAGAGGACTACTACGCGGCCATGTGCTGTGGCGCCAACTATGCATGGGCCAACAGGCAGATGATCACTCACTGGGCGAGAGAATCCTTCGAGAAGATCCTCGGCGACTCTGCCGAGAATATGGGAATGGATGTCGTGTACGATGTCGCCCACAACATCGCCAAGAAGGAGAGGCATGACATCGACAAACATCACGAGGATGTTCTGGTCCACAGGAAAGGCGCTACACGTGCATTCGCTCCTGGAAGGTCCGAGATCACATTGCGCTACAGGGATGTTGGTCAGCCCGTCATAATCCCAGGTAACATGAAGGTCGGAACCTACGTCCTAGCAGGAAGGAAGGGTTCGATGGAGCAGACATTCGGATCCACCTGCCACGGTGCTGGTAGGCAGATGTCCAGGAAGGAAGCGATAAGGAGCATGACCATGGATGGAGTGATGCAGCAGATGGCTTCCAACGACATCTATCTCAGGAACGCATCCACGGAAGGAGTACTGGAGGAGGCACCTGACGCATACAAGAACGTGGATCAGGTCATCGAGGTCGTATGCAACGCAGGCCTTACCGAGAAGGTAGCTAAGCTCACACCGATTGGTGTCATCAAAGGCTGAGGACCTTCTTTGCAGCTTTCTCAACCTGCTCCCTGAACGGTGCGGGAGCGGATACCAGAAGGGCCCATCTGTACGGATCTCTGGATTGTAAGGCACGAGCTATCGGCGAGAAACGGGTGAGTGATCTCACCTTGCCTTCCTCATCGATTATCGACACGTCGGTCTTCCCTATGTTCAAGTTGTTCTGTAGATTCGATTTGGAAGTGGTCTCCACCCCTACATGGAAAGCATCCACGTCCGCCTGGTCCGCTATCTCCTGCTCCAGACGTTTGACTTTCTCCTTGGTCGTGAACTCGATTAGCTTTGCGGCTATGTCCTCGGTCATATCCTCGCTGTACACCGCGAAGGCCTTCTTGTTGATGTCACGGTTCAGGATGCGGCGGATGCAGTTGGAGCTCTTGCCTCCGGATTCCACGACCTTCTGTATGAGATCGGAATCTGTCCAGAGGTACATGTCTGACAGGTCAACTCCGGATTCCGCTACACATTTGGACAGCATCTTCTGTGCTATCCTCGTGGTCTCGTGATAGTAGACGGATGTGAACATCAGCGAACGGGATACCATCAGCCCCTCTGCGGCCGTGGTACCTCCTCTGCGTATCACGATACGATCGTTGTGCACCTGCATGGTGTTGATCAGCCTGTCGCAATCGATTGTTCCGTGGGATATGCCTGTGTAGTGGGCATCCCTCATGAGATAGTCCATCTGATCCGCATCCACTGGACCGTGTATGATCTGATGGGCGTAATCCTTCGAAGGGAAGTACTCGTGCTTGCCTATGAACGAATCCAAGCTGTCCTTGTTGGATGTCGGATACGCGATGAGATCGCATACCTCCTCGGGATCGATACCGAATCTGGAGATTTCCTCACCTATCGGCCTGATTCCGTCGAACAGATCGTCGTCGATGATACGATGGTTGCGCACCTTTCCAGTTATGAGGGCACGGGCTAGTTCCATGTGATCGAGGCCAGTGGCATCCTCCATCAATGATTCCAAGCAATGGGAGAACGGAGGGTGGCATACATCGTGCAGCAGACCTGCCATCCTGACGGTGTCCGAGTCCTCCTTATCCAATCCGATCGCGTAGGCCATGCGCCCGGCAAGATGGTATGCACCAAGGCAGTGCTCGAAACGGGTGTGGTTCGCGCCAGGGAACACCAGATATCCTAAGCCTAACTGCTTGACCGATCTGAGCCTTTGCATCTCCTGACGGTCCATGACGTCCAGGAATACTCCGTCAACGACTATGCTCCCGTGCACCGGGTCCTGAATCATCTTGGAGTTGTTCATCTCACTCTCCGGACTTCCAGAGCTTGTCCCCGACGTAGTGGATTGTCTTGATGGCCTTTCCGCCGGCCTTGCTCTTCAAATCGGTACCTGACCTCAGGGCCTTGCCGATCGCCAGCGGTACACCGTTCTTGATATCCTTTATCCAGACCAGGTCTCCCTCCGCTATGGTCTCGTCCGCATCGGTGATTCCGGGACCCATGACATCGGCTCCGTTCGTCACGAAGGGGACTGCTCCCATGTCGACTGTGACGGCTTTCGCGGTCGGCTTGTATTTCAAAAGTCCTCTGATCGTTAGGAAAGGCTTCTCCTCATAGATCAAGCCCAGAATATCAGGGCCCACAAAGATCACGTTGAAATCAGAACTCTCGGCCATATCGACGGCATCACGCTCATCGAAAACGGGCACTCCGAAGATTTCCTGGAGATTCTTGGACAGAGCCTTGATCTCCTTCTCTCTCATCCTCTTCCTTTTCCTGATCATTATGTCGGACATTATACTCCGTATCGACCTTCAGATAAAGATATCTTCGCACAGATCTGATGGTTAAGAAAAAAGAGGAAAGAAAATCCGATGGGAGCCGGGGGTGGATAGGATAGATGGATGGATAAAATCCGGCTCCCATCTGGAGGATTTGTGCCTTTGGGGATGCACTTCTTCTCCTCTGATACTCCTACCCACCCCGAGGTATATAAAGCTCCAATTGGGGGGTGACCGAAAGTGCAACCCTAGATTGAAATGTCTGGCTAGCTCCGAAAGTGGCCGAAAGTGGAAATAGAAAAAGAGTATGAGGGGGCTCGTGCCCCCTTGGTTTACGATCACTCTTTAGGAGTGATTCCGATGGTGATCATCTTGCCGGTGACGTCCCACTCCTTTACCTCTGCACCCTTGGGTTCAGAGGTGAATACGAGCTTCTGGGCCCTGACCTCGGTGGAGATGTGCTCCTTCCAGGTCTCGAAGAGACCGACCAGACGGTCCTCGGCTGCGACCTCGATGTCGACATATTGCTCGACCTTGAGCTTCATGTCCTTACGCATCTGCTGGATACGCCTGATGAGCTCCCTAGCGTAACCCTCGGCCTCGATCTCGGGTGTGACGTTGAAGTCGATGAAGATGGTTCCCTCGTTGAACTCGACAGGCTCGATATCGCTCTCGACGGAGGGGATCTCGTCCTTTCCGAGGTACTGGATCTTCTTGATGTTACCCTGCTGTGCGAGCACATCGTCGAACATCTTCACCGCCTTGTTGACATCTGCGTCGTTTCCGCGAACGAAGACCTGAAGGAGAGGCCATCTGAGCTTGGATCCCATCTTGGCCCTCTCGGCCGCGATGATATCCACGATGTTCCTCACGAGGGACATGCTGTGCTCGATTCCGTCATCGATGAGCTTGTCATCGCATACGGGCCAGTCCTCCATGTGGACGGTGACCTTCTTACCTCCCATGTGCTGGTAGACTTCCTCAGCGATGTGAGGCGCGATGGGTGCGAGGACCAGTGCGGTCTTCATGATCGCGTAGTACAGGGTGAAGTATGTGGCGTTCTTGTCAGACTCCACATCGGCTCCCTCAGACCATGACCTGTCCCTGACGAGGCAGACATACCATCTGGAGAGATCCTCGAGGATGTACTCCTCAAGCTCACGGGCTACCATGTGGAGCTCCCTGGTCTCGAGGTACTTGGTGACTGTCTTGACGATCTTCTCGGTCCTGGAGATCATCCAGCGGTCCTCGTCCCTGAGGTAGGGCGAGATGGACTCCATGGTGAACTTGTCGGGATCGTACTTGTCCAGGATCATGTAGGTGGAAGCGAAGTTGACGACGTTCCAATAGGTGTTCAGCACCTTCCTTGCGTTCCTGGGGCCGTCCTTCTGGAAAGCGGTGTCTTCCCAGGGGGCGTTGCTCTTGATCATGTAGTATCTCAGGGAATCTGCACCGACCTGGTCGATGAGCTCCAGAGGCTCGATGACGTTTCCGAGCGACTTGGACATCTTCTGTCCCTTGGGGTCAAGCACCCATCCGTGCATCATGACTTCGTCGTAGGGTGCACGGTCAAAGGAGATGACTCCAGCTCCCAACTGGGAGTAGAACCATCCTCTGGTCTGGTCGTGGGCCTCGACGATGAAGTCCCCGGGCCACCACTTCTCGAACTCCTCCTTGTGGTGAGGGTATCCGAGAGATGCCCATGCAGCCACTCCGGAGTCGAACCAGACGTCCAGGACGTCGGGGACCCTGTGCATGGTCTTGCCGCACTTGGGGCATGTGAATGTTACGTTGTCGATCCAAGGCCTGTGGGTGTCCATGCCGTCGGTGTATCCCTGGCCGGCCTTCAGCTCCTCATACTGGCCTACGACCTTCTTCTCTCCGCACTCGCACTCCCAGACTGGCATGGGGATTCCCCAGTACCTCTGCCTTGAGATGCACCAGTCCCTTGCGCCCTCGACCCAGTTCTTCTCCCTGGTGCTTCCGGCCCAATCGGGGACCCATTTCGCACGGTCGATCTCGGAGAGCATCTCGTCCTTGACCTTGGGAACCTCCACGAACCACTGGCGGGTGTTCCTGTAGATGATGGGGGACTTGCATCTCCAGCAGTGTCCGTATCTGTGCTTGATCTTGCTTGAATTGAACAGCCTTCCGGTCTCGTCCAGATACTTGATGACATCGTCGTGGACGGTCTTGACCTTCTTTCCGACCATCATGGGGAACTCGTCGGTGTACCTTCCGTTCTCCGCGACGGGACAGAACGGCGGGATTCCGTACCTCTTTCCGGTCTCGTAGTCGTCAGGTCCGTGTCCGGGTGCGGTGTGGACCAATCCGGTGTTGTCCTGCTCGACGTATGTTGCTGTGACGACCTTGTAGTTCCAATCGGCTGCGGGGACGTCGAGGTTGAACACCGGCTCGTATGCGATGCCCTCCAGCTCCTGTCCCTTCATCCTCTTGAGGACCTCGACCTTCTCGTATCCTCCCTTCTGCATGACGTAATCCGCCTGGGATTCCAGGATGATGAGCTCCTCCTCTCCCTTGGGTCCGGACATCTTCACCCTGGCGTAATCGAAGTCAGGGTGGACTGCCACTGCCATGTTTGCAGCTAATGTCCACGGGGTGGTTGTCCAGATCAGCAAGGATGCGTTGTCTCCCTTGATGGGGAACCTGACCATGATCGAGGGGTCGGTCTCATCCCAATACTCGATCTCCGCCTCTGCCAATGCGGTCTCACACCTGGGGCACCAGGTGACGACCCTCGAGGAATCCTTCAGGAGGCCCTTCTCGTATGCCCTCTGGAGGGTCCACCATGCGGACTCGATGTACTCCAGTTTGATGGTCTGATAGGGGTTGTCCCAATCCATCCAGACTCCGAGCTGCTTGAACTGCTCGGTCATATCGGCGCGAAGTCCCTGTGCGAATGACTTACAGGTCTCGACGAACTTGTCGATACCGAGCTCCTCTATATCCTTCTTTGAGTGTAC
>Ga0265298_10006992_pt1 | contig 13817 bp, 6 predicted proteins | sample AusTroGonzalo_MG_3_FD_193486 | JGI IMG/M metagenome (GOLD analysis project Ga0265298, IMG submission 193486) | Bovine rumen microbial communities from tropical cattle in Woodstock, Queensland, Australia - Gonzalo_01 | ecosystem: Host-associated > Mammals > Digestive system > Stomach > Rumen ...
CCTTAATGGGTGGCTCCTTGGATGATGATGAACATGCTTATGTTGGGCTTAAATTGGGTGATTCCGATTTTGGTGTGTACGATGTAAGCTGGTTCTCTGAACAGTATAAAGACAAGTGCTATGCCACCCCGACCATAACTTGTTCTTTTGCAGCTAAATATATGGCAGGTCAGGTCCCACGCAATGAAGACGTGACCCCTGTGATCGGTTATTCCAAGTGGTTCGCGGATAAAGGTGCGGATTGTGTTGACGACATCTCGTATTATTATAATGGTTGCGATATGCCCAGTGGTAGATATAAACGTTTGCTTGGTGCCGGCTTGATAAATGGAACGTATTGTGGCGGGAATATTGGAGCCGATGGATATGTGGAGAGTGGCCTTGTGAATGATGCGCTCGAACTCAGAACGGGTAACTTCTATTTCAAGTACGAAGGAGATCATGGCTTCCAGCACGATAGCCTGAATGGAGCTGTTCGTAATGCCTCTGTAAGGGTCTATTGTATGCAACGCGGAAAAGTGTTTACGGCTGGCTGCGGTGAGTTTTATGTGGGCCAAAAGCATACTTGTGTCCAGAATGAACGCTTGGCAGGGACGACATCGGACATTCCCGGAGAGCACAAAGTTGTTTTGAATAGAGAGGGTGGAGTAAATCTCCGCGATGCGAGAGTGATGTTCTATGTGACGATGGACGCGGGGACTAAGGTTACGGCTACATTTAAAGATGTCTCGGGCAAAACCTCCGATGCGGTAAATTTAGAGGCCTCCGCAGTGAACGATTTTGAAAACAAGGACTTTGCTTCCCGTTATGGGTTTGATCCGGAACATGTTAAAGAAATAATTCTGAGAAGCGGGTTCGGCACTTATACGATTGATTCCATTACGAGCCAATGCTCGGCAACCTTGAGCGTGAATTGCGGTGAAAACGATGTTACTTATACTCCGGCAGGACAGTGGCGTATAAGTACGAATATTGACCCGTTCCAGATTGCAAAGAAGTGCAAGGTGGAATCTCTAACGGAATCTTCCTTACCGACTTATTTTGGCCCCTGTAATTCACAAGGCATATTCCACATCGATGATCCAAATTTTGAAGATAGATTGTACGAAGGAACTCAAGCGCAACAGTATTCCTTCAAGGTGTCGGTGTACGATGATGATGCCGCGACAGAACTTACTCCTCCAACGAGCGAATGTACGGCTACATCGATGCCTCTTAGCCCAGTTTCCTTAAATTGCCGGCTTGATGGGCCTACGACTAGCTTTGTGCAGGGGGGAGGTGTCCCGGCAGTTGTTGTCGAAGCCAATAATTGCCCTGCTGGAGGCTGCGTATACGACCTTACTCTGTCGGATGGTACGGAATACGCACATAGCTCGACCCTTCAAGGCTCCATGTCTTGGGCGCCGAGCCTGAATACGGCGACAGCGATGAGTGCTGGAACCTATTCCTATACGGTGACGGTTTATAATGCGACAAAAACAAAGGTTTACGGTTCCTGTACGTCGGGTAGCTTTGAAATAATAGAGTCTATTCCTGCGTCTGCATCAGAGTGCAAGATTACGCCTCAGGGACATTTTACGGCATTTGTTTCTGGCGGAAATATGGGGAATGTCGCTGCAACTCTCACGAGATCTGATCTCTTGGGCAATGTGCTTGGCCAACAGAATGTGGCTGCGAATACTAACGCCCCGCTGAATTTCGATTTGCATTTGGGCGAATATGCCAATGGAACCTATGATTTCATCCTGAGTTTGAATGGTGATCCGGCTTGTACGGTGACGCATACGGTGAACAATGTTAACCTGACCTTGACGTGTCCTTCGCCAACGACCGGACAGAATCCCGAAAGCCCAATTGTGGTTTCTCCTAACGTGAGTGGATGCGATGGAGAGTGCGAATGGAAAATTAAAAAAGGGCCGACGGTATATGAAAGTGGGTCTGGCTACACTTCCGGAAATGTATCGTTCTATGATCAAAGCGGTACTGGTGAAAAGGATTATCAATTCAATATCAGCCGTGATGTGAATGGTGTGAAGGTGTCCAAGGAGTGCACGTTTAAGGTGACATTTAGTTCTTCGTCCAGTAGTAGTTCCAGCAGCTCGAGTTCTTCGTCTCAAGGTGCGACTACGGTTGTGCAGAAGATAAAGGACAATAACCTTCCGAACGAACAGGTAAGTGTGTCTTCTGGAGCATGTTTCACGTTAAAGGGATCTTGGACAAATAGTGGTTGGCAGGCTCCTCTCGTGTTTAGGTGCAATGGCAGTGGTTCAATGACTCTTAAGTATGGCTCAAAGACGGCGACCGGAAATGACTATGTAGCGTTGGATCTTGGTGTTACGACATATTATACGACAACAGAGGTGACGTTCATTTCGAATGCTTGTGTCACTTCCGATGCTGCGGATTTGAGATGCCTGTTGGGCAATAAGTAGGAGGATGCCCCTTTGGGGGCTTCTTTCTTTTTGTTATATTTTTCTTATCATAAGATTACGTCTTGACCGGTGGCCCTTTTGGTGGCTGAGTCTTTGATTTCTTATTTTACCACTATTTTATCTATTGGGTGTGGCTTGCGTCACACCCTTTTTATTATTTTATGAAAGTCTAGTCCGTTTGGGCAAGAAATGTTGTTCGATTCCGTCCTCCATAGGAGGACGCTACCACTGGGGCGTATGAGCGGGAATTGTGAAAAACGCGGCTTCACGTTGATGGAGCTCATGATCTATATCGCCATCCTTGGCGTGATTGTGCTTGTTGCTGGCAGAGCCTTCAGTGACAGTACCAAGTTCCGAGTACGCACCCAGAACATGCTCAAGGCTAGCGAAGTCGCGGAAAAAGTTGCTGATATGTTTTCTGTTGACGTGTCGCAGATGGGGGCCAAGGTCTATAAAGAAGCCGGCAGCGCCACTGTGCCCGATATGTTTGTTGCTTCCCCTAAAGTTTATATGGATCCATCCGCTCTAGTTCCGGATTCATCGTCGTTCCACCTAGTCCAGTCCGCAAATGGCGAAACGGATACTTTGAGGATGAGGCGCCTGCGCTATTCTTCGGCGGGACAGGCTGATGTCGTTGAAGAGGTTGCCTGGTTCAAACGTGGCAAGTCCCTTTACCGTAAGTGTTCGGTCGTTGAAAAAATAAAAGCGAAAACGTCGTCTGATTGCCCTGATCCGTCCGTGGTGGTGGAAATTGCCTCCGATATCGAACGATTCCACGTAATTCCTGCTCAGCCGGGCGTTGTCGGGGATGCGTTCTCGACTTCTGCGGAAAAAGCGCTCGTGCTCCCTGTTGTCGGCGCTGGGGTGAGCGGAACTCCTTTCAGGCTTCTTTCGAGATATGCTTCGGGCCATAGTGGCGATGAGCATTTCCATTTCCTTTCTATTTCGCCTGCCGATGGGGGCGAAAGAATAAATCTTACAGGTTTTGTGTCCAACTACGACAGAGAACACAATAAACCCATTACAACGGGAAAAGAGGTGAACCAGGTGTTCGTGGGCAAGGCCTTTACGGGGGTTGCGCCGGTGGACGGCAGCCAGTGGAACATCCTCTGTTCTAAAGTGACTTTGGAACCGAGCGTGACGTATGAAATTTCGTTTGAATTGCCGTACAATGCAGACAATAGTCGATTGTTCTGCCCTGGCCGCGATCATGCTGCTGTGGGATTTCGCCATTTGGATGGAACCTTGGTCCAGGATCTTGACGACTTTTTGTTCTATGTACCGGCGACAGACTATGAACCGAATCTGCGTTCCTTTCGCTTTAGCTTGAAAAAACAGGAGAAGAACGTTTGTCTTGCGTTCACTTTTGCGAGCTATTCGCCCTCGTCGGCGTTGGGCAGGGTGACTATACGGAATTTGCGGGTGCGAAGAGTCGAATCGGCGAATTACAACTTCAATGACAAGAATTACGTCCCCTTGGTTCCGGATAAGAAGAATGTGAAAGCGTTCTTGCTGGAACTCGCGGTAAACAGGGGCGGCGAAAAATCGAATATTTCACTAGTGGTACCCGTTCCGAGTAACGGGCCGAGGGATTAGGGGGACGAGATGAACATGTATTGCCTAAAAAAGAAAGGTGTATCCCTTATAACAGTCCTCATCTTCATGATGGTTGCGACGATTGCTGCTACGGCTACGTACAAGTGGCTCAGTAGTACAGGATTCACGAGTGCAGAACGCATGGCTATGTCTGAGGCGAGGGAAGCCGCCCATGCTGGCCTCGAAAGTGCCCGGTCGTGGATGACTTACCATGCGAATGATGTGGGCGGCATTGTCCGGCAATACTACGATGGTAAAAAGAAACCCGTTGCTCTTACGAGTGTTGTGCGTGGGATGAATGGCGGAAAGCAACTTTTTTCAGTATGGCTGACAGGTGTCGATGCCGATGGCGAGGCCTTCAAGTTCACCGTCGTGTCGACGGGAACTTCTCGCGGGAATGCGAAATATAGTGAAACGGCCGTATTCAATGTTCGTGGCCTTTACAAGGTCCAGGTTCCGCAGATTGTTGTTCACAAGCATGTCGATAACTCGTATGCGTATGTCGGTTCTTCCGTCCATTCGACGGAGGGCTTTACGACGTCTTCTGCATTGATTAACGGGAACTGGAGCGGAAACCCGTTTATAGTACAAGATGATTTAGTGATTACGGGAAATATGGAACTTAGCGGTAACAACATTAGCGCGGGTAAACGCGCTTGTATTGCGGGGGATTTGAAATATCAGAACGAAGCTTTAACTGGCGGAGACCTCTATGTGATGGGAAATGCGACTAATTTAATGTTGAACCTAGGGGGCAATGCCGTTTTTGAAAAGAATCTTTTTATGGCGAATACGGGTTATAAATTTGTGGTGGGTGGGGACCTTACGGTAAATGGAACTTTTACGCCAAACGATACAAAAGATGCGGAAATCAAAGGAAATTTCTGCATGGGGTCTTCAGCGAAGTTCGATGTCCCGAATATACAGCATGATTTTGTTGCGAAAGGGCATGTCACATTCAATAATCCGTCTCCGTTTTCTGGTAGTGGGTTGGAAGGCGAATTCAGTGCCCGGCACATGACTCTTGGCGGAAACAACAAGTCTGTGTATGTGAAAAATGCGGCAAAGTGTGGTTCCTATGATGGTTGCAAAAACATGCCGAAACAATCTCCGACCACGTATGTATTGAATTACAAGATGTTCAAGACCTTTGGAACCGTGGTGGGGGCGCCGACATCCTCGATGCAATGCAATACGAGCATTGTTGACTATTGTAAAAGTATTTTGGGTACCAAGCAAAAAGGATGTAATGGCACTAATTACCAGATTGAAGATGGCATCACAACTGCTTATGATGCATTTAAGGACTACGATAAGAAGACCACCTGCCTTAATGGCAAGAACGTTAATAACTTCAATGTGTCTGCGCTCAACACTTGCTGGAAAAATGCGGCTCCTGAGAATCTTTATCATGGTTATCTTGTGGTCAATCTCGATTCTAAAAATGTATTCAATAATCCCAGCGGAACTTTGGACGGAAACTTTATCTTTTATGCGGCAAACAAACTTGGAAATATAAAGTTCCCTGAGACGACGGCCCGGTCAAATGTTTTTGTCTATTTGGGTAACGGCGCAAGCCAGGTTATCGGTGAAGGAGCTGGAACTCACCGCTATTATGTCTATTCTAAGGGTGATATTGGAATGTTTATGCTCAACTCAAACACGAAGAGAATTGATGGTCGTGACGTTAGGGTGTGGGATGGCACCTTCTTCATGGCGGGCAAGAATTGCGCCAAGATTCAGAATACCAACTCGAACAACATATTGATTCGATTCGACGAATCCTTGCAGCAGGATCTCGTCGACAATTACATAATTTGCGGTAAAAATGAAATAGGTACCTGTGGTAAGGTCCCAGAAGACGATAAAGATCCCACGATTGTCACGGATGGTGAGGAATTGGTGAATGGCTTTGACAACTACTACATTTCTAATGCTCCGCAACTTTCTGTAACGCTTGAATCTCAGTACAGGAACAAAGAAGTGCAGTATGATAATTTGACTTCGGGGAGTTATACAACCATCAAGCCGAGCTATGTACTGCTTCCGAGAATTATTTATTTGACAGAGGATTCTCATGGGACACTTTCTGATTACCTTGGCATAGTCAATTTGAATGGGGGTAAAATGAATTTGGCTGCGGGTAAAATGAACTGTACCCCGTCTTTCCCGACGTCCGGACCTCTTTTGGATAAGGGAAGGTTGTCTCCGGGTAACCATGTGTGTTCTTTTACGCCCAATGATAAATCTTACAAGAAAATGCCATTCTGGATAAGTGTCGATGGAGAAAATGGTGAGGCGACTAGGGTCAAGTTTGAGGCTGCTAGTCAACGTCTTTTTGCTGGTGATGCCTCTACGGGTGGCGTCCTAGTGAATCTTGTTACCGAGGGTAAAAAGACTGTCGAGGTTGAGGTCACGGTGGAAGATCCCCCTGATGAGAACTGGACGATTTCGCCTTTGAGTTCGGTCGTAAAAACGAAATACGCAAATGGACTGACTACCTATCGTTGGTGCTGCTGGGTAATGCGACGACTTCTATATTCAGGGTGACGGCGAACAATTCGGCGGCCAATGGCACCGTGTTCTTCCGTCTGAAATCCTGTAATGAAAATGGGACGATTGCCCAGCCGAATTATGAGTCTGTCAATTTGATGGGAGAGGCGTTTGTTAATCGTTCAGACATTCCTTCGACGGGATTTTGTGATAACAAGAGCCATAAAACCATTGATGGTGAACGTTGCGAAGATATTATCAAACGCCCTGATTGTGCTGGGAGCTTGTTGCACAGTGCCGTGGGCGAGTGGGTTAGGCCCAATTGTTCCGAGATAATTTCGGATGTGCCGAATCAACGTTGGCGCTGTGGATTGGTGAACGGGGACCCGGTGCGCCTTGAAAAGGGAATGTCCTCGCCTTTCTGCGATGTGTTTATTCACGATTCATCTATCACCGCCTTGCATGATCAAGGAACCTATAACTTCTTTGCGTCGTACAAGGCGAAGGTTTTCAAGTTGAATCTTCTTTTGGAAGGTGTGAATGACAATTCCAAGGTTAAGGTTCGCTACACCGCGGATGCTTCTGGAACTGTCGCGACCTCGGTTTGTGATTCAAAGAATTCCTGCGAAATACCCATGTTCGCGGGTGATAGTGTGTTCTTGGAATATGAGGAAAATGGAAACGATGAATTTAGCCAATGGCAATTCATAAAGCGGACCTCGACGGGGGAGGTCTATAGCTCCTCGAATGATCAAATTCTCAAAATCCTGGCTATGAGCGACACCTCGGTGCATGCCGTGTTCAACAAGGACAAAAACCATTGTTTCTATACCGATTTTAAGGATACGGAATCGGGTTGGTGCTCGGCGACGAGTAGCCGTGAATGTATTGACAAGTGTACTTCTACCGGCAAAAAGAATAGTTGCAGCGTCAAGGGCGACGGTTTACGTCCTGAATCTCACTGGCTTGTGCCTCGCACGAATAGCGGGCACAATTATGCGGAGATTTCTAGAGATGCCGATGCGATTTACTATTCTGGCTCTGGTAACGGGAACAGCAGCAATGCTACTGTGACTTATCTACTCAACAGGGCCGAGGCGGGAGGCCATGGGCTCCTGATGTCCCGTTTCAAATCTTGTGCAATGCAAGGCAATAAGAAAAATTCCTTGATGAACAGCGGATTTATCTTGCGCTCTAGCGACAATGCCGGTGAATATTCTATTCTGAGTATTTACGGAATACAAGAATCCGGGAATTTCAGCGTGGTTGCTAGGATGTGCGAAGGCGATGGTACTGGGATTAATAATGTGAGCAAAGCGCATTGCAGTGCCGAGAAACCCTTTGGAATCCGCTTGACCAGTTCTGAGTTCGCCAATACGGCATTCAATGTCAATGTTGATGTCCGCGGTGATAATGCGGCAATCGAGTTAAGTTATAAGAACGGCTCTTCTTGGGTGCGTTCTACCGTATCGCTCCCGCTGACCATTCCGGCGAGTTACGGGCAGTTTGTGGGGCTGAGCCTTGCAGAAGACTGCTTCAAGGTGTATAACTTGGGCTGGGAATCGAATGACTGGTCTGGTCAGGATTGCTTTGATATTCCCAAGGTCACGTGTTCCTTCGCCACGAATTACTTGGGCGGCATCCTGCCTCTGAACGAAGAAACTACCCCGTGGGTCGGTTTGTCCAAGTGGTTCAATGATCCGACGGATCCGACGAAAATGCACGATGGCTGCACTCTGTCGTATCACTATAATGGTTGCGATCTCGATGACAATTTGCTCACGAATCGCTGCGATCCGTGGCTTGATGGAACGACGCATTGTTCTTCTTGTAACTTTAATACCGATGATGGCCCCTACTATGTGACCGGAAAATCTGCGAATACACTCAAGAATTCGACATACACATTTGGTGTTGCAGGGCTCCATGGTATGTCGAAGACCTACAACTACAATGGATCTGCCGTCTATGGCTCTGTCCGTGAGGCGAGTGTGACTGTAGATTGCAGTGGCAGTGGAGGCAATGGCCATTTGTATACGGCCAGTTGCGGCCGTTTCATGGTGGGTGATATCACGGAATGTGCTCAGGATGTCTCCTTCTCGACAGATGCTTGCGTCAACCAGACGAGTTGCATGGTTTCTGTTTCTGGCGGCATCGCCAACCTCCGTTCCTCTACGATGAGTGGAGATGTGTCTGGCCTTCCCGAAGACCCGAACAGCGGTATTGCGCCGACGATTTCGATGGTTATGAAGGATGCAAATGGCCGACTATCGCAGGAATTCCAGATTAACGGAAACGGGAGATTCAACCGCGATGTGAACCTGATGGCCGACATGCAGGAATTTGACCCTGAAAAAGTCGTTTCCATTGAATTCAGCAGTGCCCATGCCTTCACCCTCTCGGGCCTCGCCAGTTCTTGCCCGAATACGGTGGGCGTTTTGGGATGCTCTGCGCAAATTGAAGGAGACCGTTTTGTTGTTCACTCGACGATAACTAATGCGAGCGCTGCAGTTTGTAAGGTGGATGGCTCTGAAAAATACGGAACCGCCGAAAAGGATTGCCCCTCGGATGGTGTATTCTACATTCCTGCTGTTGACGTCTATAAAAACTTGAATAATAGCGGTGACTTGCAGCGTAGCTATACCTTTACAGTCACTACGACCGCCAAGGACAATAAGAGCCAGAAAACGACTTGCACAACGGATCCTGTGGTGCTGTCCAGGAACGAATTTACTTGTAGCGTTTCGACACATGGTGAACTTGTCGCGGGCGATGAAATGCCTGCCATCAATTACAGCATTACCAACTGTCCGCTGGGTGGGTGCTCTGTGATTGCGACTGTGGGTGGCGAGGCCCCTGTTACCTTGAATTACCGAGATGACGGACTTGTGGCAAGCTGGATGCCCAACATCAACACTAAGGCCGGGACCTACCAGTACATACTGGAATACGGTGGCCTTACATGCGAAGCCTCGGTCACCTTCAAGGATGGGCAAGACGGCGAAGCGACCAATTGCGCTATTGACTTCTCCGACAGTACCTTCACGGCCGACCTCTCTCTGCCTTCTGGTGGAAACAGCTCTGTGAAACTTTGGTATACGGATTACTTGGGCAATGTCATTGGTCAGGCGAAGAGTACGTCTTCTTCGACGACGTCCTTCCGTGAACATTTGCCGGCTATTACGGTCAGTGGGCAGTATGTACTCGTGCTGAGCATCAATGGCAAGGAAGCTTGCTCCGTGAACTACGAATATACAGCACCGGCTGAAATTAAAGCCGATTGCTACATTGAGAATGGCCGCTTCAAGACTAAGAACAAGAACACCGGTGAGACAATATACAGTGTCTCGTTGAACCGTAATGACAACGGGACGCCCTATGGCAACACGGTGAGTACTGGTTCCTGGCCAGCGGACGGGTTCGTGGACCTGGATGCCTACGTGCCCACAACTCCGGGAACGTACACCTACAACCTGTGGGGAAGTGAGCTCCTCTGCTCCGTTACGTACGAAGTAAAGGACGAATCCGAAGAAAATCCCTAACAAACGATAAGAACAATTCAACAACGGACCGGTTCATTTGACCCGGCCCGTTTGCTGTTTTGTGAAAATTTTTTTGAGGATAAAATCGTCATTTAGAACGTCTTATAGTACAGGCGGAAGCAAATCCCGCCTGCGCAGCGGGCGCGTTCCCGCAAATTAGGACTCCATAATGACAAAAGAACAGTATGCGGCAATGCTTATCGACATCAATGAAACTCACAAGGCCGGCGGCGACGTCTCAGCCTGTATCGCAAAGTACCGCGAGAAGTACAAGTTCGTCTATATCTACAACGACTCTATCTTCAAGCTGATTTTTGGCAACCCCGAGAACGAGAGGATGACCGTAGACTTCCTGAATGCGGTACTCAACCTCTGCGGCAGCGATTGTATAGAGCGTCTCGCCTTTGTGAACCCCGCTGTGCCCGGTGCGTTCAGTAAGGAGATTATCTCGGACATCGTGGCGATGGATCAGGGCATGGACCGCATCGTCCTTGAGGTGCAACATGTAGACGACGGAACCTATAGTGACCGCCTTGTGTTCTATACCGCGAAGCATACGGTGGCGAGCCGTATCAAGGGAGACGATTACAAACTCCGTAACTTGAATCTCGTGAGCCTTCAGATGTTTAGCGGGTTCCCCGAATCGAGCAACTATCGCCACCATGTGCGCCTCAAGAATCAGGAAAACGAGGAATTTTACAAGAAGCAGACCATCACGCTTGTCGAAATTCCCAAGTTTTTGACTGAAAAATATCATTCCGACAACAGCATGCTAGCGCAATGGCTTCGTGTGATTGATGGGCTGAACAATGAACAGCCGCTCCCCGTGCCGGATGGCTCTATGTTTGCCCACTTGCACGAATGTGCGAAATTGAGTATTTTTACAGAGGAGTTCCTTATAAGCGAGGCAAAGAACATGAGCGACCGAAACTACGAATTATACGTCGAGAAGAAACGTTCCCGTGCGGAAGGACGTGCCGAAGGCTTCGCCGAAGGCGAAGCCAATGTCCTAGGCGTCATGAAAGACATGAACTTCCCTGCAGAGCAGATTGCCGAGGTGCAGGCGCGGCTTGCCGCAATGGCTGCAAAGCAACCCTGATTTCTATAGTTAATTTGGGAATGTTCAAAAAAATGCGGACCGGTTCATTTGACCCGGCCCGTTTGTTGTTTTGTGAAAAATTTTTTAGGATAAAATCGTCATTTAGAACGTCTTATAGTACAGGCGGAAGCAAATCCCGACTGCGCAGCGGGCGCGTCCCCGTGCCGGATGGCTCTATGTTTGCCCACTTGCACGAATGTGCGAAATTGAGTATTTTTACAGAGGAGTTCCTTATAAGCGAGGCAAAGAACATGAGCGACCGAAACTACGAATTATACGTCGAGAAGAAACGTTCCCGTGCGGAAGGACGTGCCGAAGGCTTCGCCGAAGGCGAAGCCAATGTCCTAGGCGTCATGAAAGACATGAACTTCCCTGCAGAGCAGATTGCCGAGGTGCAGGCGCGGCTTGCCGCAATGGCTGCAAAGCAACCCTGATTACTATAGTTAATTTGGGAATGTTCAAAAAAATGCGGACCGGTTCATTTGACCCGGCCCGTTTGTTTTGTAATGCCTTTGTTTTGAACAGCCTACGGAACGCCGGTGATTTTGTTGTAGGTGTCGAGTGAACCGAATTTAGTTGTGAGCCCTTCACATGCATAGTCGCTGATGACGACATGGTAAACTATGTTGTATGCATTAGTCGGTGACTTGGAAATGTTTAGCTGCCACACATTATTTATATCGCAATCGTTGAGCTTAATTACGTTGTTTGCTTTCCATCCGGCTGTTTCTCCAACGTCAACGGAATATGCCGTGACCGTGGTTATGCCGCCTTCGGTGTTGTTTTCGTAGTATTTGAAGTTGTCGTTGCTTCGCATGTAGTAGCCAATCGTTCTCCAAGTTCCGATACTGTCTTGATGCTCTGTGTTGAATGTATCTTGCAGATGAATGTAGCTGCCGGCCGAGGAATAGAGTTCACTCGTTTTTGCCTTGGCCATAAGGCTAAAAAGTTTGGGAACGGCCACTGCAGCGAGTATGCCCATTATGACTATGACGACCATGAGCTCAATGAGCGTGAAGCCGCCTTGTGTAGCGCTAGATTTCATAACCAATCCCGGAAAAAGAGTCTCTGTAAAAAAAAACTAGCAATAAAGGGCGGATATTCCAAGATGGAATAAAAAAAAGTCGAAAAATTTAAGGCAAAATACGATTTTTTTAAAAAAAATTTACTATATATAGAACATCGAACAGGCCATGAGGAGCTGTTTTTGTTCACGAAAGTGCCATTTTTGCCATTTTGGGTGTGTTCTATGACACAACTATGACAAAAATTTGACAGAAGTGTTGCTTTTGTGAAAAAAGATGGTATATTTATGGATGTAGACGAGCAATTCCGCTCAAAAAAGTGTGTCACAAACAACAAGGAGTACACTATGAAGAAACAAGGTTTTACCCTTATCGAATTGATGGTCGTGATTGTTATCATGGGCATCTTGGCCGCCGTCGCTGTGCCGAAACTGTTCGGCATGATTGCCAAGTCCAAGGCTTCGGAAGTTCCGACTGCCGCCGGTTCCTACATCAACATGCAGGATGCCTTCGCTCTCGAACGTAACGAGCTCGGTAGCTGGACTGAAATCGGTTATTCCGCTCCGGGTAAGAAGAAACATGCTTCTAGCTATGAATCTGATAACTTCGTCTATTTTGGCACGGCTGTCAATAGCACGAATGCGAAGACCAGCGTGACGGATGCTTTGAAGATTCAGAACAAAGCCAAGTTGGATGACTGCGCAATTGGCGGCTACTGGAGCATGGATATTACAAATGGAACCGGTAATAACCAAGGTAACGTCGCTTATGATACGAAGACGTCCTCTGCTCAATGCGAAGGCTTGGCCCCGGCATTCAAGAAGCTTGCAAAGACTCTCTAATTTTGCATGAGATAACTTTAAGAACTGATTCCCGAATGGGAGTCAGTTTTTTTGTGGATATGCATTCGTACTCTCTTCATTTTATTATCGCCATTTCTTTGGCTACCATGCTGGCGTGTTTTTTTTCGCACTCTCGACGAATGCGCCTGATTTCTATTGGTGCTGTCCCAATTCTAAGCTATATCCTTTTTTATAACTATAATTATGGAATAATCAATAACGTTTTCCCGATAATTGAATCATATGTGGGTGCGACATATGTGTGTTTGCTTTTTCTTTCTTTGTCGTCAATCCGTGAAGTTTCTTTTTCTTCACCAGCACTAAATAAGATTTTGCCGAAAATAGGGCTTCTGTTTTTTTTAGAATACTTATGCATTTTGTATGTAACAGTAATTCCTTGGGCGATAGATACATTTCCTCTGTCAAATGTTGAGGCTGTTTTATTTACTTTATTTGCCGGAGTCAATGATGGAGCGGAAGAATTTGTAACTGTTTCCTTGGTGCATAATGCGCTGGTCCCCTCGATTCAAATCTTTTTGGTGGTTGTTCTAGTTCAGGTGACATTTGCGATAGCGTTATGCCGAACGAATAAGACATATGCGTTTGTGCTGTGGAAAAAAAAGAATCATATTTTTTCGGGACGATTTCAAATTAGATTGTTCTGTTTGCAAAAGTGTGTTGCTATTTTTCTGATAATATATTGCGTTATTTTGTCCCTTATTTTACCTGGAATAGTTACTAGTGCTCCATTTAAAGCTTTGTTCCAGATTCCAGTTGATTCGGAGTTG
>Ga0265298_10006993_pt1 | contig 13817 bp, 11 predicted proteins | sample AusTroGonzalo_MG_3_FD_193486 | JGI IMG/M metagenome (GOLD analysis project Ga0265298, IMG submission 193486) | Bovine rumen microbial communities from tropical cattle in Woodstock, Queensland, Australia - Gonzalo_01 | ecosystem: Host-associated > Mammals > Digestive system > Stomach > Rumen ...
TCTTTCTCGAACTCCTGAACCATCTTCTGAGCGAATTCCTCCCGGAACTTCTCGATGTTTTTCTTGGTGATTTTCATGGGGGTATCGAAATAAAAGGTATAATTAGCTAAATGTCTTGCGTGGCCTCCCTCTCGCGATTGGCACGGTCCTGGGCTGCTTGTTTCTCTTGAGCCGCTGCTCTCTTCTTTGCTTGTTTCTGTTCAGCGATGGTTTTCTCTTTAGCTTCAACTGCTTCTACTTTTGCACATTGGCGAAGGTCACTGTAGATAATCGTGAGGGCCTGGAAGTACTTAGTGTATTTGATGTCATACCGATTGTCTGGATGCTTCATATTCGGATTCTTGACATACCACTCACGCTCCTCCCGATAGAAATCAGTCATGCGAAGAGTTTGGTTTTTAAACGTCCAAATAAGAGAATATGAACCGCTACGGGCGGCATTATCAAGCCAAGCATCGGCCTTATCTTCACTGGTTGAAGCATCTGCATTATATCTGTCTGTATACAATCTCCAGATGGCTTTATAATCCTCGTACTTATTACACATTACCAAGAAACTGGTGATGGTGTCTTGGTAAGAGGTAACCTTCACATCCACAGGAAGCGACTTATCCCAACCGGCGATGTAAATCTCCCCCTGGCAGGTTGCAGACTCACCACCGGTATCATATTTCAATTTTTTAATAGTCCTTGCCTTTTGGGCTGCATTAAGAGTGGCCTTAAAGGGCTCGCCGAGTTTAATTCCACAGAATGAAAGGTTTACTGTAGAGTCAGCATATTCTTTTTGTAGTTTTGCACGAGCCTCTCTTTCCTCCCTTAGTTGTTTTTGGAATTCCGTTTCTTTAGGCGCCCCTTGACCGCAAGAAACCGTAATGAGTAAAGCCAAGGGGATAATAAAGAATACTGATGACGCTTTCATAACCTAATATACAGTTAACTTATTACTCGTTATCTCCAAGAAACGCAATCCGTTTGAGAGGCAGCATATTCTTATCATCGTCGGTCATCTTGTCGTAGTATTCCTGCCACATCTCGATGAATTCTTCTCCGTCAATGAGGCGAATAAATTCCCGGGAATTAGTGCTGGTGTTCTTAGCGTCTGGCGAGAATGTGCCGGAGGTCACGAACAGAGCAATATCACCCTGGCGGAGAACACCCAGAAGGGCGCGTATATCCGATGCTCCGATGGTCGTATCGGGTTTGTGTTTCACTTGGACCTTGATACGAGGAGTTTGGGCTCCGAGCGGATCTACATAGGCAATAATGTCAACGCCTCCGTCTTTGCCTTTTGGTGCGATAAAAGGAGTGTGATAACCCATAGCTCGGAGAAGGGCGGCTACCATCTCCTGGAAATCGTATGGGCCTTTGGCGGCGATGAACTGCTTGAGACCTTCACGAGCATTTGACTCGAGGAGTTCCAGGTTTATGGAATTGACGTTCTCCGGGGTGTCTTCGGCCGGCTCTTCCTCACGGTTCGCTGTGGTTGGATTCTTGGCCTTCCATTCATGATAGGCGTCTACAGCAGAAAGTAAAACCTCCTCTGGGGACTTTTTGAGCACGGCTTCCCCTTCTGGTGTTAAGTACCACGTGCCGCTCTTCTTGACGATATACCCGGCTTTGACATAGTCTATGGAATAGAACTGGAAACTGTTATTCCACCGGATATACTTCATCTTACCCGCGGGCTCACGCTCCCATTCGTTGAGGTCCACATTGGCCTCAACAAAGGGGTAAATATCCTTGACGGGTATACTTCCCCCCCGGCGCTTCATTTCCTGCATCACGGCGTACAACGTCTTCGCTGCCGTGGTTCTGGTTCTGCTGAGTTTGTCTTTAGCCATATCTAATACTTATCTGTTTCCTTTAGCACGGTTATGGGTCTTGCATAGCATCTGGCAATTCTCAATAGAGGTTTCGCCGCCCTTGCTCCAGGCGGTTACGTGGTCGGCGTCCATCTCGATAAGTTTCCAGATACGGGTGCGGTTGGCATCGTGGCCAATGGCGCAGAGGGGGCAGTTGGAGATGCCTTCGGCTTCTGCAGCATTGGTCTGTTGGAGGTACACAGTTTTCTTGGTGGGCTCGTCAAAGACTCGGACGTTGAGGAGACGGGGCTCCTGACAGCCGCCAAGGATGTACTCATAGATGCCCTTCTTCTCCTTGACATAGAAACTCTCGTAGAGTTCCTTCACCTTTGCGGCTACCTCTTCAGGGTTGTAGCCTTTCTGGTGGTACTTTTCGTAGAGTTCCCCCCACTTGAGGCCACACATTTCCTTCTCCGGGGACATGTCAAAGACAGAGGTGATCCAGTCAATAACGGAATTGAAGTAGGCCTTGAGTTCGGTGATGCTTTGGTCAAAACGGTGAGCGGCCATGTAGTCCTCGGTGTGGCCTTGGCTTACCCAGTCCAGTGCCGCAGCCAGATAGTCCTGACGCTTGGCGGTACCGGGGATGAAGCAGCTCCATTTGTTGATGTTAGAGTTATTGGAATTGGAGAATTCCTCTTTGGCTTTGGTCACAAAAGGACCGGAATAGATGGCGTTGAGGGTCTCCTGGGCGTTCAGCGGAATACCGACAATGTTGATGGTGCGGAACCAGTCCTTGATTTCTTTCTCGGTGCCTTCGCAGACGTAGATAAGGAGCCTTGTATTCAGGAATTTCTCCTGCTCGTCCTTGTTAAAGGCGGTGAAATACCACGGTTTACCGTCCTTGTCTATCCAGGCGAACTTCTCGGTGATGAAGCGGCCCAGAGATGTGATGCGCTGTTGGCCATCGAGAACTTCGTAGCGGTCCTCTCCCACCTTGGAAAAATAGATAAGTCCCAGGGGATAGCCGTTGAGGACAGACTGGATGACATCGATTTCCTTCTTGCCGCCGTTTTCGGCATACAAGTAATGACGTTGAAACTCGGGCTGGATGGTCAATCGGCCGGAAAGGCCGTAAAGGCCTTTGCCTTCGTATTCGTTGTACTGGAACCCTTTGCAGATGTCTCCGATGGTCCAGTCAAGGTATAGTTTAGCTTCCATGACTATTGTTTTTTGCGGATAAGGATACGTCTATATGGTAGTTCTGGTTTGCCATCAACGAGATAATACAAATCACCGTCACGTAATCCCTTATTGATTTGTTTCAACTCACGAGGGAAAGGTTTCAAACCCAACTCAAGCCCATAATCCCCGTGTGGGGAACCGATAATAACAAATTGCTCCGGACAATACTTGTCAAGAAATGTGATTGGTACGCCCATAGCCCCATCATAATCTGAAGGAATAGCGTCTGTGTATGGTATGTCAATAGCATCGTAATTTTCATACTTGACATACCCATTCTCGCGAATATCTTTATGTTTGCTGTAACGCATATTGTCTTTCATTGTCATAAGCTTAAGCGGTTCATGGCGGCGGCCATGGTCCAAATTAGTGAACCAATGCACGCCAGGGACACGAATAAACTTGTTACCTCTATCGTCGATACGCAGAGATGATGAATGAGTTTCGTAAGTGTTCGGAACCATAAACTCCCGGTCACCACTTGTTATCGAAGGCCCGAACCAGACTTTATTGTCGCGTATCAATGGAAATACCTCTTTATAGGTGATTGCATTTTTATTCCCAATAATCAAGAACCTTTTCTGGCCAGCAATTAGCCAGGATATAAATTCTCTGAAAAGAGAAAAAGGCGGGTTGGTACAAATAATATCCGCTTCATCACGAAGCCGACAGACCTCAGAACTTCTGAAATCACCATCACCATCAAGATACTCCCATTTTAGATCATCTATATCAATATGACCATTCCCATTAGTATCACGATCTAATACGAAAATTTTGCCTTTGATGCGAGTCTTGTCTACATCATACCAAGGGCTCTCTGTCTCGAATAGAGTTGGCTCATAATCTTTATAACTCTTACTCTCGACTGCGTATGATGTGCTAATTAGTTTTTTTAACCCAAGCCTTTCGAAATTTTGAGCAAAGAAACGTGTAAAATTAGACCACTCTGGGTCATCACAAGGCAATAGTATAGTTTTATCCCTAAAAGTATCAGGATCAAATTCAGTGTAAGCATTAACTTCTACCTGAATATCCACATACTGGGTATAGAACTCATCGTTCTTTGCTGCTTTTGCTATGCCGAGATTTAGATTAGAGCCCATGGGGTATTATTTTTCTATATCGTACAAATTTAACGAAAAATCTTCTAAATATAGGTAACAAAGTATAACAGAGTTAAAATCAGCATACAAAATCGCCTCAACTTCCGAAGAAATCGAGGCGAAATTGCAAAAAGTGTCAAATTGATAGTTTACCAACCGTTGATGTAATTCTGTATACCATCCACGTGGAGGTTTACTATCGCCCGCTTCCCTTCATCGGAGAGAAGGAATCGGTAATCAGGCAAGGAATCCATGAACATATTTTCTGTGAGTACGGCTGCGCAGTAGGTATGTTTCAGGATGTAGAACGGTGCCTCAAAATCCGGGTCATCGTCGCTGTAGTCAGTCCGCAAACGCTGGCCTTTCAAGTAGCGCTTGGCAGATTTGTACAGGCATGTGGCAATCTCGTCGGACTGGGAGTGGCCGGGATAGGTGTAGGCACACCAACCGGTGGCATTCATCCACTTCTGGCCGTTTCCGGCAGCGTTAACGTGAATGGATATGACGGCGGTGTCAGCAATCCCATTCCGCATAGCAGCCACATTGATGCGGCGGCATCGTTCGGAGAGAGAGATGTCGGCCTCCTCCGGCACCACCAGTTCGGAGTCAATGCCCCGAAGCTGGAGGTGTTCAAGGATGGCGCTGGCAATCTCCCGGTTGTAGGCGTACTCCAGCAGAACTCCGTCTGGAGAGCGTTTGCCAGGGGTCTCAATCCCGTGGCCGTTATCAAGCAGGATTTTCATCGTCCTTGGGGATTATACGTTCAACTGATACGATTTCCAGATCCAACTCCTCAATGAGCGCCATCACATTATCCAGATATTCCGGAGAGATGTAGCGTCGGATTTCTTCAAGGATTGGGTTTGTCTCCGGCACGGCTGGAGGCGTAGTGAGCCTTCCCAGCTTCCAGGCGATGAGAATGTCGGCCACATCAGCACCGGCGGCCTGCTGCTCGGGCGTGGCCTTGCGCAGAATGTAGTCGGATACGTGGATGGCGAGCCAGGGACGTTCAGCCACTTTCTCACGCCACGTGTCGTAGGCATCGGAGTCCGGGAAAGCAACAACCTTGCGGCCTTCAAGCACGTCCACACGGTCGTTTAGCTGTCCCTTACCACCGGTGGCCAGCCAGTTGCACTCAGGCATCACGGCAGCGCCGATGATGGCGGTCTTCTCGGCCTCAACCAGCACGACGGGCTTGTCGGGATACTTGGACAAAAGGTGTTCACCAAAGAGGCACTGCTTGAGTTCCCATTTCTCCGGGAGCTGTTTCTTCAGGAGGGTGTGAACCCAGGTGATACGGCCCGGCTGGGCTTCATCCTTGATGCGATGGCCGTCCTCCGGATTGTATTTCATCACCTTGCCGGTACGGCAGCGACCCTTGATGTCAAACTGGTAGAAGATGACATCGCCGGACTTGGTGACGCCGATAAGGTAATCGGCAATCACGCGCAGGATGGTGTCGGTGTCAAAGAGCTTGGTGAGGAATAGAAGGAAGGCGCTGAGAGGATTGGTCCTGACTGTTTTCTGGACAATCTCCATCGGGAGCGTGGAGACATCCCCCTCCGGTTCCGGAGTGGGTTTCCGGAGTGGTTTCGATGTCTTCTTCTGCTTGGAGAGCCAGCCCGGCGGCTGACGCCAAGACTCGTCCTGAGAGGGCGGGTACTTGACGTAGCCACAGCTGGATTCGTGGTCACAGCGGCCGTACTCCTCGCCGATGATGTTCTCGTCATCATCGACATAGGGCGTGAAGCAATGCGGACGGCCGCACTGGGGGCAGGTCAGCCTGCTGGCCTTACCGTGGTACTTCAGAAGATGGTAGCGGTAGTTCCTACTCATGGTCTTCGGTAGTTAAGGGTAAAACCTGCTGGGCGGGTGCCGTATCGGGCTGAATCGGTTGTATCGGTTCCGATACGGGCGATACATTCGAGTCAGCGGCGGCATCATCGTCCGGGAGCGTGATGTTCTTCTCACGGGCCTTCTCCAGGCGACGCTGGACCTTGCCAAGGGAGATTTCCAGGGTCTTGGCAATCTCGCGCTGGGACATTCCCTGCTTCTGGAGACGAAGGATGGCGTAGATTTCATCCAGGTCTTCGGCGGGATTGCCGTGCTTGAGATGGTCGTTCTCGTTGCCGTGGCCCTTGAAGTCGTAGGTAAGGATGCCGGATTCCTTGGTCACCTCATAGATGATGACGTTCTCTTCGTCATAGGTCATGGGGATGGAGCGGGTCTTTACCTGCTTGACATAGCGGAGGTTGGCGTCCCGGGCGGATTTACCGATGGCGATGCCCTCGTCAAAGAAATTCATCAGCTTGGCGCTGCCGGCCATGTGAGACGTTGTAAGCGGCTCATAACCACGGATTTTGGGCGTGTGCGCCACGCAGATGATGGTGAGATTGTACTTCTTCTTCAGGCGGATGAGGCGCATCATGAACTGCCCGGCGGTGGCACCTTTCTCAGAGTCGTTGCAGGCAAAGGTGATGTTGTCAAGGATGAAGAAGAGGATACCCTTTTGAGCAGCGGCCTCGATGGAATCGAGAATTTCCAGTTCCAGGTCCTCCCGAGTAATCAGGTCCGGGTCGATTTCGGCACGGATGAAGTTCTCAGGAAAGACGTGGATGAGGCCCGTTTCGGGGTCGGAGAAGCGCATCTGGAACTGCTTGGCGGAGAGTTCCAGGTCGATGTACATGACCTTGAAGAAGCGGGCAATCTCCTCCGCAATCATCATTGCGAAGATGGTCTTACCCGATCCAGTAGGCCCGAACAGTGCGGTAATCTCATACTGAACGATGAGACCGAAAAAGAAAATAATAGGTGCAGCCATGTTGATACAATCTTCTATCCAGGAGTTTCCAGACTTGGCGGCGAAGATGCCGTACTTGTCCGGTTGACGCTGTGCTTTCTCTACCTCTTCCATAATTTCCTCTACGGGGGTGTTATCCCCAGGAAGGTCCTCGGCCGGAAGAGTTCCCTGCAAGTCTCTATCGTCTGACATAAGCATGCCTCCTATAGTTGTAGTATCCGCCACCAATGCGGGTGGTGCGGTTGCCCGTGGGCTTGTACCAGAGGAGCGGGGTTGTGCTTTCTGGCGTGAACTTCCCATGGTTCACCTTGTTTTGACCTAAACTCTGACGCTTCATTACTTGGTCCTCCTCTGGTTAAAGAGTTCAAGTGCGTAGTCCGCGTCCACGACGATCTTTCGACCGTTCTGGCTTACAGCCTCACGGATGACGTTGTCTTTGTAGTGCTGTGCCTGCTTGTGTGAGCAGTGAAACAGCTCTCGGATTCCGTCAAGACCGTAAACGTAGCGTTTCGGTGCTGCCTTCGCAGGCAGAATTGCGTTGCCGTTGCCGGCTCTTCTTTCCAGGTACAGGTCAAATACCTGGAACAGTTCCCTTATTGTCAGCGAGGAAAGAGAACGACCCTCATCAAAACCTTTACACATAACTATTATTGGTTTTGATTTGAACTTGCCGGGACTCCGGAAGATGAGTCTCTGCAAGAACAACTTGCTCTCTACATCGGTTCGGCTTCCGTCCTCCCCGAAGGATCACGTTGCAAAGTTACGTAATAAGCTTTGTTTCAAACAGTTGGCTATGTATTAGACAGGTTGGCTAATAAGGTTGTCTCAGTTTTGTACGCTGTATTTGAGTAGCTTAGAAAAAGGGTACACAAAAAAAAGACAACCCATTCTGAAGTAGGTTGTCTTTTATAGACCACTAAAAACAGTCTATTATTGTTTATTTAGTTCCGCAAAAGCGTCATCGACCACCTTTGCGTTCCTGGGTCTATTGTCTGGATTCTTGAATTTACAGGCCTTCTCATCCAGGTATCGTGGTCCAGCTCCTGGCCTTGTTTTCACGCGCTCACATATTCGAGTCCAAGGAAATTCATCAATGCCAAGATATTCCTTTGTCTTAAGACCTATATACGCAAACAATGTCCCGTTTGAAATAAAGTCCCAGGAGTAGCCATCTTCCTCATATACTTTGGCATATTCCTCCCCAATGGCTCCCAGTATACGTGAAACGACAGCGTAGATTTGTTCAAAATCTATTTCTGCCGGAATACCGCCATTTCCAGAAGCATGCTGCCCTACTTTTGCACTAAGAATATCCTGAGGGTATCTGTCTGGGATATATATGTCCATCCCCTTTGTAATTGCTCGCCTGTAAGGGCATTTTGCCAATTCACAGCTGTCACACATTTTCCGCTCGAAGTAGAGGGCATTTCCTCCTATCTCCGATTGGACGGTATAGAAACGATATGGCTCGGTGCAGGGTTTATTGTCGCCGATACTGTCATCAAGAAGGTCACTGACAATGCAGTTGAGGTCATTCTCCAGTCCTATGCGTTTGACGCAGATTGGCTCTGCCATTTGCATAAACGTACATTCGAGAATGATATACATATCCCTGGCCACACCCTGCATGGGGGCCTCATTACCTGAGGCTATGGCAAACACTGAATCAAGCGCCTGGAGGACGCGCAACACCCATATTTTCTTATCCTCTGTTGTTAGCCCTTTCTCATCTATCTTTGAATAACAGACTTTCCTGAAGCGGTCGACATACTCCTGGGCATAATACGTTGCGAAGGTCTCTGCGTCCGTCAGATACGTCCCAAGAGCATCGACTTCCTCAACACCACACCAAGGAATGTCAGCAAGACGAGGGCCGGCAGTAAGGGGTGGCCTCACACCAGGATTAATAGGCGTTCCATCTATATCGTCAATCAAATCGTCATAATCATCATCGTCGGCCTTTTCTTCAGGGTGTTCCCTTTCATGAAAGATACGATCATAGTATTCATCCTTTGATTCTCCTGGTTTCAAAAGGCATTTAACTCTATGGTTGAGTTTTTTGGATAGGGAAACGATTGTGGGAGCCGTTACGTCCATTACTCCGGCAACACTTATATCGGTAACCTCCTCGCGGAATGTGACTTTAGTCAGCTCCTCATAGTACTTGAAATCATACTTGACCCCGCTTAAGAGAAGAGCACCTTCGAGCGCAGCCTCAAAGCTGTTAAATGTGCTGCGAAGAAGATATAGATTCACCAGGACATCATCATCACCATCATGGACCTCGCTATCAAAATAATCCTCCTGCAAGAGTTTAATCAACTTGCCCATATACTCTTCCGTTCCGGGGGCATGGCCCTGAGCTGCTTCATCCTTAGCCTTCTGGAACAATTCCCAAAACTTTTGATATGGGTAATAACGATATTGCTCAGCCACTACATAGGCACAAAACAAGTCGCCAGAGAATTCATCAAGAGGTTCCCGGTACAGAAATCTGGATGCCGTGTCAAAGCGAGAAAGCAACTCCGATATATATACTGTCAATTTGTTTTCATCATGTGCCCTAATTTCAATCTCCTTTCTAAGTTCAGCGGCAACCTTATTCATCCAGCCACAGTTCGCGCCAACACTCAATGTAAGGCACTTTTTGATGTATTCATCGAACCCCATTTTAATGTCAAACTGGAATCCTTCAGTATTGCGCAGACTGCTATTCAAATGGGAAACGAACCACCAAATATCTGTATGGCTGAACTGGCTAATAAACTCGTTAAGCCCATACTTCTTTACCTTCTTCTCCTCTATCGGCTTAATTTCTCGCAGGGCAATAGTGTCAAGCGTACAGAGAGAAGATTGTGCTTCCCTCCAATCCTTCCCCAGAAAGAAATCCAACTGAATGACAGTGTCTTCTATATCAGGGTCGTATTCTCCGTTACCTTTATAATACCCCTCTGGATTCTGAACAATGGCCTTGCGAATAAGCGGGATGGCCATCTCCGGAGGAAAAATCTGGAAAAGTCCATCCTTGCGCGTATAACCAAGCTTTGATGCATTGATAAGACGAAGAATACTCACACCTTCCTCAAGGGCATCGAGATCCAACTTTGCGAGGATGAGTTGGATGGCTTTCTTTACATCGCTCCTTATGGATGTGTTCTGCATCAACGGATCGGAGTCCTTATGCTTGACCATGATGCGGTACATCCGACGTAGATATGTATTTACGGAATCCTCATCTATGCCTGGTGCTACATTCTCCAGATCCTCCTCAATTGAATCCAGGAAAGCGACGCTATTGGGTTGCTCTTCACAGGGCTCTCCGGACATCTTCGTATCGCATAACCTCCGCTCTTCGTAATCCATCTCTTGATACACTTCCGCAAATATTCTCTTGTCCTCTGGGAAACGAGCTTCGGGGAAAGCGAATCCACATTCCCGGTGCCGGTAATTTGGGCAAGAGAAGCAGTGGTCTTGATAGCGAGCAATACTATCTATTATTTCGTCTATGTATTTTGTGTTCCTATCTGGCATGTAGCTTCCGGTAATTAGCAATCACAAATTTAATAAATTCTGCCTGAAATCTCTACTGAATAGCACTTTAATAAACTGAACCTCATCCATAAATAAAAGAAAAACGGCCCTTCAGTAAACTGAAAGGTCGATGTATTGGAGCTATGAGAACTCGAACTATTCTTCGCCATCCCAAATTGCCTCCATCTTCTTTATAGCGTCTCTCTTTGCATCCTCGGTAATGTCGATGTATGGCTTCATGCTCTTATAGTCGCAGTGGCCGGTGAATTTCATCACAACGTCCGGGGCGATGCCGTTGGAGAGGGCAAAGCAGATGAAGGTCTTGCGGCCGGCGTGGGTGCCAATGAGTTCGTACTTGGGATAGACTTCATCGTAGCGGTTGCCGTTGCGGTAGCAAGTGATGGTGTAGGGCTTGTTGAATCCGCAAATCTCGCAGAGGTCTTTCAGGCAGCGGTTCATCTGCTGGTTGGTTATGTACGGCAGCGCCTTTCCCGCGGAGAAGTTCTGGTCCTTGTATTTCTCCAGGATTGCCAGGGCGTTCTTGTGGAGGACAATCGGCAGGCGGTCGTGGGTCTTCTGGGTGGTGATGTTGAGGACACCGTCCTGGATGTCCACGCGGCGGACCTCGACCACATCGGAATAGCGAAGGCTGGTGAAAGCGCAGAAGCAGAACAGATCCCGGGCACGTTCCATGCCGCCGGCATCAAGGACTGTTTTTTCGTACTCTTTGCCCTCGTAGGTCTGCAGTTTGACAACGGTTCCGGTCTTGGGAATCTGAAGGTTGTAGAGTTTGTCCAATTCTTCTTTGGTGAGGAAGATGACCGGCTTTTTCACTTTCTTGAAGACGGGCTCATAGTATTCAGCATCACGAACCTGGGTGTGGCCGTTGCGTATGGCCCAGCGAAGGAACCAGGTCAGGTTCTTGTACTGCTTCTCCACGGAGGATTCTTCCAGCTTGGCTTTAGCGCGAAGGTACACGAGGAATTTGTCCAGGCCCTTGCGGTCAAAGAAGTCCAGGCCCACTTTCTTGTTGAACTTTTCCAGATGATGCTTGAAGGAGCGCACCATCTTGTAGGTCTCCATAGACCACTCCTTGATGGAACTCTCTTCTTTGATAAACTTCTCTACGTAGACAACGGCAGGTGTCACTTTCTCTTCCGTCTCCGGCTCTTTCTCCTCGGCTGCTTGTGCTGCGGCCTCGATCTGCTCTTCGCTCTGGCCTGAGGCGGCACCTGCGACCTTTGCCTTGTTGCGATTGACGGCTTTCTCGAATTCGGCCTTCAGGTCATCAATAGTGGGCTTCTCCGTGGTGCGGAGGTCATAGTCGGTGAAGTGGGTGGTGATGTCCGCAAGGCGGGAGTTAATTGTGCGCCAGTCTGCGCCTGCGGCATTGGTCACACCTTGCTTGACCTGCTGCTTGGCTTTATCCCATTTCTCCTCCTTGATGCTATATCCGACTGTGGTGATATATCGCTCGCCACGCATTGAGATTGAGACGCGGATGGGCTTCTCTCCGGCCTTATTCGTGGTCTTGTAAAGCATGTACTGGACCTTCATGATTCCTTCCTATTTTAGATTCAACATTCGCTTGGTTTGTTCTCAGTTTGTTCTCGGTTTTGCGGAGGTTTGTTCTCACTCTTTCCCTCTCGCGCTCTTTGAACACTTTACCTTATTATCTTTAGATAATAAGGGGGCTGTTTTGCGAAAATGTCGGCTCTGGGGTTGTGTAGCGGCATTTTCTCCGGAAAGTGAGAAGAGAATCAGTTGTTCTCACTTTCGTTCTCACTTTTTCCACTACGCAAATATACTGAGAACTACTGAAACGACCAAATTTATTTGCAAAAACTTGAAAATACGAACTTTACGAGCCTTTCGGAAACCATAGGGAACCGAACTAAATTGCAGTTCGATTCTTCCCAGCACCACCAAATAACCCGCTGAAAATCAGCGGGTTATTTGTTTTAAGGATGTTAATGAACTATGGAAAAAGTCTTGTCGCTGGATCTTTACGCTAGTGCGGGAGTGGGCGTCCTGGCCCTCATCCTGGGTCTGTACTTCACCCGGAAGGTTTCCTTCCTTAGGCGTTTCTGTATCCCTTCACCCGTATCGGGAGGCCTCCTGGTTTCCCTTCTGACGCTTCTGTTGTTCTCGGTCTTCGGGATCGAGTGCCAGTTCGACGGAACGGTGAAAGACCTGTGCATGATGCTCTTTTTCACTTCCGTTGGCTTCCAGTCGGACTTTAAGGTGCTTCGCCGGGGCGGAAAGCCGCTGCTGGTGATGATCGGCCTGGTATTTTTCCTCATTGTCATGCAGAATTTCATCTCCGTGGGGATTTCACGCGGATTGGGACTGGATGCCATCTTCGGCATGGCGGCAGGCTCCATTCCGATGAGCGGAGGACACGGCACTTCGGGAGGCTTCTCCCCCCTGCTGGAGCAGATGGGACTCACGGGAGCATCCTCTATCACGATGGCTGCGGCGACCTTCGGACTGGTGGCAGGGTCCCTGCTGGGCGGTCCCCTGGGAGAAGCCCTCATCCGGAGGAACCACCTTTCGGAACAATCGGCCCCTTCTGACGTGATGACGGGCATCGGGACCACGGAGTCCCGTGAAAAGCAAACCGGGTCGGATGAGAAGACTTACCGACAGTATTTACAGGCAGCCTGCGTGCTGGTGGTTGCCATGGCTCTGGGAACAGGACTGAGCAAGATACTGGCCCTCACGGGGATTACTTTCCCCACCTACTTCGGCTCCCTTCTCACAGCGTGCTTCATGCGCAATGTCTTCGGGCTGGCCCCGAAATGGGAAAAGGAGCTCTGTATCGGCGAAGTAGTCTCCATCGGAGACATCTGCCTCCAGCTTTTCCTGGGAATGGCCATGGCCAGCCTGCGCCTCTGGGAACTGTCATCGCTGGCTCTCCCGCTGCTGCTCATCCTGGTTGCACAAGTATCCTTCATGGCACTGTACGGGGCGTTCGTGGCTTTTCCGCTGCTGGGCAAGAACTATGACGCAGCCGTCCTGGTGAGCGGTCTGTGCGGTTTCGGGCTGGGCGCAACGCCCAATGCCATGGCCAATATGTCGGCCGTATGCTACAAGTACCGCTACGCCGTGCAGCCGTTCATCATTGTGCCCATCATCGGGGCGATGTTCGTCGATCTCATCAACACAGGGGTGATAACCCTGTTCCTGAACCTGATTCAGTAAGAAGCATCTACTTCTTCTTCTTTATCTTCCCGCCCGGAAGGACGGTATGGAGCATACCCAGCGTTACGCTTTGGATGAGGTAGGCGGGATAGGGCTTCATGGGATCCCGTTCAAAGGTGTATTCCACTT
>Ga0265298_10006995_pt1 | contig 13816 bp, 8 predicted proteins | sample AusTroGonzalo_MG_3_FD_193486 | JGI IMG/M metagenome (GOLD analysis project Ga0265298, IMG submission 193486) | Bovine rumen microbial communities from tropical cattle in Woodstock, Queensland, Australia - Gonzalo_01 | ecosystem: Host-associated > Mammals > Digestive system > Stomach > Rumen ...
AATCATTCGAGGCTTGCGTAAAACAAGCAAAAGTAGAATCCGTAATGGGCGCTTACAACAGGACAAACGGCGAGCCCTGCTGCGGACACTCTTATCTGCAGGATATCATCCGCGACAAGTGGGGATTCGAGGGCCACATCGTATCTGACTGCTGGGCAATAAGAGATTTCCATGAGCGTCATAAGGTGACCAAGAATTCCGAAGAGAGCGCAGCGCTCGCTCTTAACAAAGGGTGCGATCTTAACTGCGGATGCACATATATCAACCTCATAAAGGCATACAACAAGGGCCTCGTAACTGAAGAGGCTATCAGAAAGGCTGCAGTAAGACTCTTTACCACAAGATATCTTCTCGGCATGTTCGATGAGACTGAATATGACGGACTCAACTATCTTGATGTTGAGACAAAAGAAAATCTCGCTGTCGCAAGAAGAGCATCTGACGAGAGTATCGTTCTGCTCAAGAATGACGGTATCCTTCCTATCGATACAAATAAGACCAAGGTCATCTCCGTAATCGGCCCTAACGCTGATTCCAGAGCCTGCCTCGTAGGAAACTACTATGGAACATCATCAGAGTACATCACGGCCTTAGAGGGCATCAGGAGCGCCGCAGGAGAGGACATGAGGATCCTCTATACCGACGGCTGTGACTTGAGCAACACAAAGCCTGACGTTCTCTCACGCGAATACCACAGGATCGCTGAGGCAGAGGCCATCATGAAGAGATCAGATCTCGTTATCCTCGTAATCGGTCTTAACGAGACTTTGGAAGGCGAAGAGGGAGACCAGGGCAACATGTACAGGTCAGGCGACAAGCCGGATCTTAAGTTCCCCAAGACACAGCTTAAGCTCATCGATACGGTCATTAAGTCCGGAAAGCCTTTCATTACTGTTGTTATGGCAGGCTCGTGCATGGACTTGAGCGTCCTTGATGATAAGTCCTCCGCTATCCTTCAGGCATGGTATCCGGGCGCAAGAGGCGGACAGTCAATAGGTGATATTATTTTCGGCAAGGTCAATCCTTCAGGAAAGCTCCCCGTCACGTTCTACAGAGATACAAACGATCTTCCTGATTTTGAGGACTACTCCATGAAGGGCAGGACATACCGCTATCTCGAGACAGATCCGCTCTATCCGTTCGGCTACGGCCTCACATACGGCAAGATGGATATCACATCCGTATCCTATGCGGGCGAAGACCCTAAGAGCAGCGGCATTACGGTTAAGGCAGAAGTCAGCAACACCGGCGATGTCACAACATCTGAGGTCGTTCAGATCTATGTTAAGTCTGAAGATGCCAATGAAGTTAAGAATACCAAGCTTGCAGGCTTTGCAAGGATCACTCTTGAAGCAGGAAAGAGCGCTTCAGTCGAGATACCGGTTGCTGCTGACCGCTTCCTCGTAGTAAACGAGAAGGGCGAGAAGGTCATTCCGGAAGGTAAGATCAACGTCTATGTAGGCTTCGGCCAGCCTGACGGACGCACGGAGAGCTTAACGGGCAAGAAGTGCGCAGTTATTGCTCTCTGATCTAAGGCCCTTATAAAATATGGCTTTCAGGGCTTTGTAACATTGTTACAGAGCCCTTTTTCATGTCCGGAAAGTCTGTTTGCCGCGCTAGCTTTACCGCGCGCGAAAATAAGGAACCTTTTAAAGCCGTAAACGGCTATAATAGTAAAGACGGATCCGTTTAGGCCAAAGCTTGAGGAGGAAATAGAAATTGGTTTTTTCGTACCCTTTATATGAGATACCCTTTGTTGGCATATACCTTATCGTGATGGCCTTTTTGTTCGGCGCGATCTTCGCGAGCTTCATAACATGCACGGCATGGCGCGTCGTTCGCGGCGAGGACTGGATGTTAGGCCACAGCCACTGCGACACATGCGGACACGAATTGTCGACCGCCGATCTTTTCCCGATAATCTCATATATCGCGCTCAAGGGTAAGTGCAGATACTGCGGCTCAAAGGTCCCTCCCAGAGACCTTATCTTCGAGATCCTGCTTGGCCTTTTGTTTGCCGGAACACTCGCGCTTCACGGCTCCATCGATGCGATCGTAGTTGCATCTCTTGCGCTCGAAATGCTCCTCCTGGGACTGTCTCTTGCAGACTGGGATTCCGGCGTTATTCCCAATGGTTTCCTGGTCGCGATCCTTGTTGTCTGGATCCTTACGGTCGGCTTCAGGGACGATATCCAGCGCTACGCTATTGAGGGCCTTATCGCTTCTGCCTGCGTAGGATTGGTTATGATCATTGCCACTGCGATCATCGCTAAGGTGAAGGGCGTCAAGATCAGTTACGGTCCTGCCAAGCTTGCCATGTGCCTTATGCTTTTCCTGGGCATAAAGGGAGCGTGCATAGCTGTCGGCGTGGCGGTCGTTTTAGGTGTTATTTTCGCGCTCGTCTGCAAGTCCAAAAAGAGAAAGATCGCGCTTGCGCCGGCTATCTCGCTGGGCGTTATCGCAGCTTTTTTGGCAAAGGACGCTCTGCTTCTTTTGGGCATCGCTTAAAAAAGTTTTTGCCGGCAATAACGTGAACGCCTCTTAATGTTTGACTTTGAGGAGTGCGTCCTATATAATATGCGAGTTTTAATTCCACGCACGAGAGGGGGGATAAAGATGTCTGAGATTAAAGTTAAGGAAGGCGAGTCCCTTGACAGTGCACTTCGCAGATTTAAGCGTTCTTGCGCAAAGTCCGGTGTTCTCGCAGAGGTTCGTAAGAGAGAACATTACGAGAAGCCTTCTGTAAAGAGAAAGAAGAAGTCTGAAGCAGCAAGAAAGAGAAAGCATTGATAAGACTTTAATGAGAGAGGTTACCTGATGGTAGCCTCTTTTTTTGTTGGTTATGTGACTCCTCCGGCTGTGCGTGCGAAACGCGTTGCTTTTTCAGATCAGGAAGCGGCGGATCTTCGCTTCGATCACCTTTGTGTTGAGCGGGTGTTTATCCGTCTCAAAGGTCAAGATCAGCCTAGTCTCATCGAAATCATCCGCCCGCGCGTACTGCTCAAGCTTTTTCACATTGCGGTTGGCGTAATCCTCATCTCCCAGCTTCCCCAAATGCTCCCAATAGTAATCCTTCCTAAGCCTCACATTCAGGCATTTGAAATCCGGCGCCCCGATAATTATCTTGCCGTCAAAGACCGGAAATTCCAGCCGGTAAGGAATGTTATTCCTCATCAGCGCATCGGCGATCAGTATCTCCGACTTTGACCTGACCCGCTCGCCCTTCGCAGTGTAAAACTCCGGCTCATCATTCTTGAACCCCAGCCTCTCATAAGGCTCGTTCATCCATTGCTCGATGTATTCTTCATCTGACAGGAACTCAGGCGTGACGAGCGCCTGGCGCGCGGCGGTGAGGTGGGTGAAAACCTGCTGTGCCGCGTCAGGGTCGAAGTCTTTTAGGAAACGGTCGATGGCTTTTTGCTGGTTTTCAAGTGCTTTAAGAATTTTATTGTCATAGTCGTTTTGGGCAAGACCGGCTATAAGATCGTGTTCTTTTTGAGGGATGTATTTACCTTGCGGATCATCCGGGCCGCTCCTGTGATAGTATTGGTGTTTATTCCATTTTTTAATGATGCGCAAAGACCCTTTTGGCGCAGTTTTAATGCGCTGATCAACTTTTGATTTATGTTCTTCAATCTGTTTCTTGAGGTCTTTAAGATCGTTGAGTATAGATGTTGATTCAACCATATGAAATCTCCTTTGTTTTTCTTGCGACATATAAAATTGGCAGTTTTCGAATTTTCGTATGCAGGTTTTTTGAAAATTAGATGCTTAAGAAGCCAAACCTACATATAAAAAACGGTGAATATTCATTTTCGTATGTAGGTTTCATGTTGAGAGGGGGCTGATTGGGCTAAAACCTACATATAAAAATGGCATTTTCGAAAAAATATATGTCGGGCCGTTCAAGAACAAAAAGTGAATGATCTAACAAGCTGAAAACGTATATATGAACGGATATACCACTATCCTAGAACGCCAAATCCATATTTCAACCCCTTCCCCAAAAGTTGAGACTGGCCTCGATCGCACCAAAATGCGCGCGCCTTTGTAAATAGAGCGTCATTCCGTTATAATAGGGTCAATAAAGATAAAGTTGAGATTAAGTTTATGTTATTGACCGGTAAGACCTGGCGCTTATCGGCATCTCGTAAGGTCGAGGATGCCGAGGCGTTGCTTGGTGTTTTGCTTAAGAATCGCGGAATAGCCGAAGGACAGGACGAGGAACAGTTTTTGTCCGAAGAAGACGGAATCTGGCACGATCCGTTCCTTTACAATGATATGCGCAAGGCCGTTGATATCATCAACGAGACTATCGACAGGCGCGGCAAGGTGCTTGTTTACGGCGATTATGACTGTGACGGCGTTACGGCTACTTCTATTCTTGTAAGGTATTTCAGAAGCCATCAGATCAATGTGCAGTACATTGTGCCGCACAGGTCTGAGCATGGTTACGGACTTACGGAGAAGATCATGGACAAGGTCATCGAGAAGAGGCCTGACCTGGTCATCACGGTGGACTGCGGTGTTACGAATATCGATACGGTCCAGGAGCTCAAGCACAGGGGCATCAAGGTGATCGTTACGGATCACCACAATGTTAAGGATGAGCTGCCGCCGGCTGACTGTGTTATCTGCGCGAAAAGGCCCGACAACACTTATCCTTTCATAGATCTTTGCGGCGCGGGCGTTGCGCTCAAGCTCGTTGAAGCATTGGGCAAGGACGGCAGGCATAAGGTGACGGGCAATATCTGGCGCCAGGCTATTGAGCTTGCGGGCATTGCGACTATCGCGGACCTGGTGTCGGTTACCAATGAGAACAGAACGATAATCAAGCGTGCTTTTAAGAGCATGCAGAAGCCTTCCAATATCGGCGTCGGCGTCATGAATGATATGCTGCTGGCACCTGGAAAGACTTTGGACGAGACGTTTATTTCGTTTAATTTTGTACCGCGGATCAATGCTGCGGGAAGACTTTACGATTCGGCTGACGCGCTTAAGTTATTCCTTGAGAATAATCCTACCGAAGCTAAGAATGCGGCGCAGGATCTGACGAGGGAAAATGATGAGCGCAAGGAGATCGAGGCGAAGGTTTTCGACGAGGCCAGAGCGCAATTGGAGAATCCTGCAAGGCCTGATAAGTGGTCGCTTACGAATACTTGCGGTCCGATCGTTGTTTACGGCAGAGACTGGCATCAGGGCGTTCTCGGAATCGTTGCAGGCAAGCTGTCGCAGTTCTACGGAAGGTCCGTTTTGGTATTTACCGATGATGCTACAGAGCCCGGCTGCGCGAAGGGATCAGGCAGAGCGTTCGGCGACTTTGATCTTTATGAGTGCCTGACGCGCATATCTGATTATCTGGTCAATTTCGGCGGACATAAGAAGGCTGCCGGCATGCTCGTGAGGAAGACGGAGATGGGCGCTTTTATGGAGGCGCTCGAAAAAGAATCCGCCAAGATAATCGAAGAGAAGGGCCAGTCAGGCGAACCCGATGAAGACAGCGTTATCAGCGCCGAATGCGAGATAACACCTGACGGTCTGACGTTTGATTCTTACCATCAGGTCTGCAAGTTAAGGCCTTTCGGCATCGGCAACCCTAAGCCGGTATTCGTTACAAATGATCTTGTTATCACGGGCGTTGCGCAGATGAGCAACGGCGCGCACATAAGGCTCGATCTGACAGACAGCACAGGCAAGGCTAACATTTCTGCCGTCGGCTTCGGAATGGGCGATTATTTCAACATCTTAAGAGCCGGCGACAAGATAGATATCGCGTATACGCTTAATGAATACTGCTACCGCGGAGAGACTTCGCTGAGCCTGCATCTTGAGGATATAAGGCCTCAGGGCGAGGGCGGATTCATGTGGCAGAAGGCGGATATCGCCGAGAAGCTTTATTCGAGCGGACTTGCGATGAACCAGATCGCGAAGATGGCGCCGGGCGAGGACATCGCGAATTCGATGAAGCCTACGCCTGAGCAGTTTGGCGCGTGCTATAAGGCTATCGAGCGTTTCGGAGGCACGGCGATGTCTACCGTGGATATCGATCTTCTTGCAAGATTGGTATCTAACAATTATGATGTATCGATGACGCCGTTCCAGGTAAAGAGGTGCCTTGAGGTTTTCGCGGACTGCAACCTGATAAGGTTAAGATCTGTGACGCCGATGAGAGTGTGCTTCAACATTCTGGCTACGGGCGACAAAGTAAAACTCAGCGATTCTGAGGTCTATAGGAGAATTATCGGTGACTAAGGGCAAGAATGACAGAACATTTGATGCCGTAAATACTGAAGAGGTCGTTCAGGCTGAAGCCGAGCGTGCCTATCTTAACGACGACAGTATTAAGCCCGAGATCCCCCATGACCTTGAAGAACGGTTCAATGAGATCATCAAGCTTTACGACGAGTATGCGCGTGCGGCAAATCTCGATGAGAAAGATATCGAGAGAGATAACGATCAGCTCGAGAAGGCTTTTAATTTTGCATATAAGGCACACCGTAACCAGAAGCGTAAGACCGGCGAGCCCTACATCACACACCCTGTTGCAGTAGCCATGATCCTTGCTGACCTCAAGGTCGATGTTAATACGATCATTGCAGCGCTCCTTCACGATACGATCGAAGACACAATAGTTGATGACCAGATGGTCACGGAGAAATTCGGTCCCGTCGTCTGCAGCCTCGTAGACGGCGTTACAAAGCTCAACTTAAGTCTCGATAATGTTGTCTATAATTCCAAGGTCGACATCCAGGCGTCCAACGTGCGCAAGATGTTTATCGCGCTTACAGACGATATCCGTGTTATTTTCATCAAGCTCGCTGACCGTCTGCACAACATGAGAACATTGAAGTCCATGAGCCCTGAGAAGCAGATCGAAAAGGCCCAGGAGACTTTGGATATCTACGTTCCTTTCGCAGGCAGATTCGGTATCTATAAGATCAAATGGGAATTGGAGGACCTCTGTCTGAGATATCTCCATCCCGACGATTACTATGAGCTCGTAAAGCTCGTTAACGGCAACCGCACCCAGAGAGAGAACTTCATGGAAGACGTTGTCTCTGAGATACGCGCGAAGCTCGAAGAAAACGGCATTGACCATTACGATATTGAAGGTCGCCCCAAGCACTTCTACAGCATCTATAAGAAGATGCACGAAAAGGGCAAGACCATCGATGAGATCTACGATCTTTTCGCGTGCAGGATAATCGTTGACGAAGTCATTGAATGCTATCAGGTATTGGGCATCATCCACGAGATGTACCAGCACGTGCCGGGACGCTTTAAGGACTATATCGCGATGCCTAAGGAGAACAAATACCAGTCGATCCATACGACGGTCGTATCTCATACGGGCACGCCTTTCGAAGTGCAGATAAGGACATTCGCGATGCACCAGATCGCGGAGTTCGGTATCGCTGCGCACTGGCATTACAAGGAAGCCGGCAATTCACAGGAATTCAAGGCTGACAGATACGACACGAAGATCAATGAGATGAGGCAGATCATCGATTCGCAGAACGAGCTTACCGACTCGGGTGAGTTCCTCGAATCGTTCAAGATGAACATCGCTCCTGACGAGATCTTCGTATACACACCGAAGCACGAAGTTATCAAGCTCCCGAAGGGTTCATGCCCGATCGACTTTGCATATGCGATCCACTCAGGCATCGGCAATCACATGCACGGCGCAAAGGTAAACGGACGTATCGTGCCGCTGTCATATGAGCTTAAGAACAGCGATATCGTTGAGATCCAGTCTTCGTCAAAGCTCGTTAAGGGTCCTTCGCGTGACTGGGTAGCCATCGCGCGTACCGCAAACGCAAAATCCAAGATCAATTCCTGGTTCAAGAAAGAAGCCAGGGGAGAGAATATCACGACAGGCCGTGAGCTCCTTACCAACGAGATCACGCGTAACGGCTTTGATCCCGCGAAGCTCCTTATGCACAAGTCCATCGAGACTATCTTGAAGCGCAATAATTTCCAGTCCTTAGACGACATGTTCGCCGCAATGGGATACGGAAGCATCAGCGTTACAAAGGTTTTCTCCAGGCTTCGTGACGACTACATCAGGAATATCAGCGAAGAAGAGAGAAGGGCATTGGGCTATCGTGTAACTGCTGACGGCAACGTCGCATACAGCCCGCAAGAGCTTCCTATCGAGCTCGGCAAAGCTGACCAGACCCGAAATGCCAAGGGTTCCAGGACAAAGACGCCTGAGACCTCCAAGCAGGTTTTGGATTACGATGTAGCCAAGATCAACGCTCTTAATACAGATCCTCACCAGACCGCAGCGCCCGGAACTGATCCGCTCGCGTCTACTAACGCAAAGCCTACACGCACCACGAGAACTGACGCCGCAAGGCGTGCCAACAGCAATGATGCGGTAGTAGTAAACGGCCTGGATTCTATCGCAACGCACATCTCGAAATGCTGCCACCCGGTATACGGTGATGAGATCATCGGATATGTCACTCAGGAAAAGGGTGTCGGCATCCACAAGGTCAACTGCAAGAATATTCTGAATATAATCAAGAACCGCGGCAATTCACAGAAGGACGAAGAGAAGTACCAGCGTCTTGTTGCTGTCAAGTGGCTCTCTAAGGCCAAGTATTCAAGCTACGACGTACAGCTCGTTGTTGTCGCGATGGACCGCAACGGACTGCTTATCGACGTGCTCGACAAGATCTCTGAAGAGAAGATCAACATCGTTAAGCTCAACACCGTTGTAGACGGCCCTGAAGCGCGCATTTTCGTAACGGTCAATGTATCCGGCAAGGAACAGCTCGACCGCACGTGTGACAGGATCCTGAGAGTAAAGGACGTCGTAGACGTCATAAGAAACTAAAAGACTATTTCTCGCATCAGGTCCTCCGCGCTTCGCTTGTGCGAATAAAAAAGACTATTTCTCGCATCAAAGTCCTCCGCGCTTCGCTTGTGCGGAAAGATGCTCAAAATAGTCTTTTCTTTTGCTTAGAGTTAATTTGTGAAATTATCTATCTCCATAGTATTCATCATCTGAATAACCGCCGACATAACTGATGTTGAAGATGATCATCGGGCGGCGGCCTGACTTGGAGTGAACGAAGCTTTTGATCTGTTCCCTGAAGTTGCGCTTCTCGAGGAATGCTTCGATGCTGCCGGCTTTGTTGCTTGCCTGCTTCAGAAGATCGTCTACCTTTTCGGAGATCAATTCGTAGAGCATATCCATGTCATCACTGTCAAAGCAGCCCATAGAGTTAACTGCAGGGGAGCACGCGAGGTCGCCTGTCCGCTCGTCAACCGTAATGGCGATGGCGAGGCATCCGTCTTCGCTCAGATGGATCCTGTCCGTAAGTACTCTGTCGTCCGCGTCTACGGTGCCCGTGCCGTCGATAAGGACGGGGTTTGCGGGGACGTGATCTGTGATCTTTGCTTCGTCTTCCTTTAATTCGAGCACTGCGCCGTTCTCGAGGATGCAGATATTGTCTTCATTCATGCCGAGATTGATGGCCATCTCCTTGTGGAGGCAGAGCATTCGGTATTCGCCGTGTACGGGAATGAAGAACTTCGGCTTAATGAGGGTATGGAGCATCATGAGCTCGTCCCTGTATGCGTGGCCTGATACGTGGACGTCTGCCAGAGACTGGTAGATAACGTGCGCGCCCTTCTTGTAGAGCTCGTTGATTACGCGGTATATGGGCTTCTCGTTGCCCGGGATCGGGTCAGCGGAGATGATGACCGTATCGCCCTTCTGGATATCTACGGAGCGGTGCGAATTGAATGCCATACGCGTAAGTGCGCTCATGGGCTCGGCCTGCGAACCGGTAGTGAGGATAACGATCCTGTTATCCGGATAATTGTCGATGGCATCGATGTCGATGAGCGTGTCAGGCTTGATATCGATGTAGCCCAGTGAGTTGGCAATATTGAATACCTGGACCATCGAGCGGCCTGACAGGCAGACGTGACGGCCGTATTTCTCGGCTGCCGTGATGATCTGCTGCATGCGGTGAACGTGAGATGAGAAGGTGGCTACGATTATGCGGCCTTCGGCTTTTCTGAAGTAGTGCGAAAACGATTCGCCCACGTGCTTTTCGGACGGCGAGAAGCCTTCGATCTCAACGTTTGTCGACTCACACATGAACATGAGGACGCCTTCTTTGCCGAGCTCGCCCATGCGCTGGAGATTAATGGTCTTGCCGTTGATCGGCGTATAGTCGATCTTGAAGTCGCCCGAGTGGACGATCTTGCCTACAGGAGTATTGATACAAAGCGCGTAAGAATCCGCGATGCTGTGATTGACTCTGATGAATTCTGCGGACAAAGAATTGCCGAGCTGGATGATGTCGCCGTTCTTGCAGGTAGTAAGCTTGATGCCCTCGAAAGGTACATTCTTATCCTGGAGCTTAAGCTTGATAAGCTCTATGGCCATTGTGCCGCCGAAAACGTGCGTCTTGAATTCCCTCAGGAAATAGGGGAGAGAGCCGATGTGGTCTTCGTGTCCGTGTGTGATGAGAATGCCTCTGAGCTTTTCCTGGTTGCGTCTGACGTAAGTGAAGTCAGGGATGACGCAGTCTACGCCGGGCATGTTCTCTTCGGGGAAGCTCATGCCGCAGTCAACGATTATCATGTCGCCCCCATATTCTATCGCGGTCATGTTCTTGCCGATCTCGCCGATACCGCCCAAAGGTATGATCTTTACGGGGTTCGGGTTCTTGTATTTAGGATTGTTGTATCCGTGTCTTTTCGAATTGCTGCTCATTATTGTTCCTCTATAAAATGCAAATACTTCTCAAGATCTTCGAGAAGTATTTGAGTTATTTCAGTTTATTTTACGTAAACGGTTCGCCAGCAGGTGCTGTATTTGCCTGACTCGCCTTCTTCGGCGTAGATGTCGATATGATATCCCTTAACGCCGCCGCCTCTGTCTTCAACGGTATAGTAGCCGTCACCGCCAAGAGGGTCGTTCTCTATGTAGATTACCGTTCCGGCCGGGAATATCGACCAGTCGGCCGCACAGGTCTGTCCCTCCACGCAGGTTGTACTAGTTGCGGTAGTCTTGCTGTAGCCGCCGTTGGCAGTCGGCTGCGGTCCGTAGAATGTGATCTTGCAGGAAACGCCTTCGCCTGCAGGTTTCTGGTTCTCTGTAGGCTTTGTAGTATTAGAAGAGGGCTTAGGTGTCGGCTTGGCCGTAGGCTTGGGTGTGGATGTAGCCGCAGGCTTAGTCTCAGTCGTAAGCGACTTCTTAACGTAGTTGCCGTTATATGTCTTATACCAGCCGTTGGATGTAACGGCGATAACGTCGATCTGATCACCGTAATAAACGCTCTTGACTACGTCATATTCAGTACCGGGACCCGTTCTGACATTGATGGTGGTAGTCGCGTAAACAGCCAGATAGAGCTCAGTCTCAGTGATCTTCTCCGTGGGAACCGGTGTGTTTGTAGCCGTGGTCTCGGAAGTCTCGGAAGTCTCAGAAGAATCAGAAGTCTCTTCGGAAGAGGATTCGCTTGTTTCAGTCGTTGATTCGGAGGTCATATCAGTTGAAGACTCTGAAGAGGCAGCTGCGTTCTGATCAGGATCGTAATCTTCAGGGTGCTCGGGGTCAAAACCTTCGGGATAAGATACAACGGTAACAGTAACCTCGACTGTCGTTGCGGTAGTCTCGATAGGCTGAGCCTGAATGCTTGTGAAGTCCAATGTCATGTCAACGGCAAAAGTAGCCGTCGTGCAGACGGCCATAACGATGGCACAGTTGAGCGCGGAGATGATCTTCGCACGCGTGATGTTATAAAATTCTCTGACTCCTACGAGCTTCAAAAATAAATTTCTCCTTGTTCTGCCGGCACATTACGTGAGGGCATAATTATCAATGTTATTATATCATACTTGTCTTTTTGGGAATCCTTACGCAGAAAACGGGCATTTTTGAAGCAATATATTGGTGTGCTCTTGGAAGCTGACACAAGATGTGGGATGATATCCGCAAATATTCCCGAAAACGCCCGGTTTGTTTCTTTACCGCAAAACGAATTTTTAGTAAAGCGTTTTTAGAAATTTGTCAATTGATTGTCACAACTATGCAAAGCAAGACATATTTCAAGCGTCTATAATCTAGACACCGCAAGAGGAAATTGAATAAAAGGGGGGATAAGCTGATGTCGTTGGGACGCGTACGCAGACCGAGCAGAAAAGCTAATTACGGCACGACTGATAAAGAAGTCGAGAAGAAGCGCACACGCATCTACGTTATCTGCATCCTGGTCGTCATAGCTTGCGTTATCCTGGACATTCTTTTCCTCAAAGGTATTTTCTCAGGTAGCTGAAAACCTTGATTTTACGGGCTGTCTCACATTGAGGCAGCCTTTTTAATTGCAAAAAGACCCCCTCTCGTATATACTTACACCCGTAATATTATTAATAATTATAGGGAGCAAGTTAAATGAAAGTTTCCGAACTGTTTTTAGCAACACAAAGAGAAATACCTGCAGATGCAGAGATTCCGTCACACAGACTGATGCTCAGAGCGGGCCTTATCCGCAAGATGGCATCAGGCGTTTATTCCTTCATGCCTATGGGCTACCGCACCTACAGAAAGGTTGAGGCAGTCATCAGAGAAGAGATGGACAAGGCAGGAGCCCAGGAGCTCATCATGCCGGCACTTCTTCCTGCTGAGGCATACCAGGGCTCAGGCAGATGGGAAAAGTTCGGTCCTGAGATGTTCAGACTGACAGACAGAGGCGGAAGATCTTTCTGCTTAGGCCCCACGCACGAGGAGCCTTTCACGGAAGCGGTAAGAGATTCCATCAGATCTTACAAGCAGCTCCCTGTTACTTTATATCAGATCCAGCACAAGTACAGAGACGAGAAGCGCCCGAGATTCGGCGTTATCCGTGCACGTGAGTTCGTCATGAAGGATGCTTATTCCTTTGACGTTGACGAGGCAGGTCTCGATATCTCCTACAAGAAGATGTATGACGCTTACAGAGCTATCTTTGACAGGCTCGGTCTTGACTACACGATCGTTGACGCAGATTCAGGCGCAATGGGCGGCTCCGGTTCACAGGAGTTTATGGTAAAGAGTGAAGTCGGTGAAGACGCTATCTGCTTCTGCGACGAGTGCGGCTATGCTGCCAACGAAGAGAAGGCCGGCTGGACAAGAGGCGCAGCTGATACAGCTGATGAACTCGCTATCGAGAAGATCCACACACCTGACGTTAAGACTATCGAAGAGCTCGAAGGTTTCATGAACTGCGGACCTGACGCATTCGTTAAGACGATCCTTTACAACATTGACGGCAAGTTCGTTGCCGCTATGTGCAGAGGTGACAGAGACATCAACGAGACAAAGCTCGGCAACCTCTACGATGCAACAGAGATGGAGCTCGCAGCATTTGCCGATGTCGAGATGATCACAGGCGCAAAGGTAGGATTTGCGGGTCCTGTAGGACTTAAGCAGAAGATCGACATCGTTGTTGACCCTGAAGTAACAGGCATGAAGAACTTCGTTGTCGGAGCATGCGAGACAGACTACCACTTCAAGAACGTAAATATCGGAAGAGATTTCGAAGCAGACAAGGTAGCTGATATCACAAATGCGAAGGCAGGAGATATCTGCCCCAAGTGCGGCAAGGGCAAGCTCGGAATGGCAAGAGGCGTTGAGGTAGGTCATATCTTCAAGCTCGGCACAAAGTATTCCGATGCATTGGGCTGCGTTTACCTTGATAACAACGGTAAGGAACACAGCATGGTAATGGGCTGCTACGGTATCGGCGTTTCCAGAGTCCTCGCTGCAATCATTGAGCAGTATCACGATGACGACGGTATCATCTGGCCT
>Ga0265298_10006996_pt1 | contig 13815 bp, 11 predicted proteins | sample AusTroGonzalo_MG_3_FD_193486 | JGI IMG/M metagenome (GOLD analysis project Ga0265298, IMG submission 193486) | Bovine rumen microbial communities from tropical cattle in Woodstock, Queensland, Australia - Gonzalo_01 | ecosystem: Host-associated > Mammals > Digestive system > Stomach > Rumen ...
CTTCGTTTTCGTCTGTCCCTCGAACTGGGGCTCGGCCACCTTAATGCTAATCACTGCTGTAAGGCCTTCGCGGAAGTCTTCGGGTGCAATCTCGATCTTCGCCTTCTCGATCTGCTTGGAGATCTGCGGGTCGTTGTCGGCATACTTCTTTAAGGTACGCGTGAGGGCTGCACGGAAACCTGCCAGGTGGGTACCGCCCTCGATCGTGTTGATATTATTTACATAGGAATGAATGTTCTCGCTGTAGTCCGTATTGTACATCACGGCCACCTCGATGGGGATGCCCTGCTTCTCGGTCTTCAGGTAGATGACGTCGTCGACGAGGTGCGTGCGGTGACGGTCTACGTAGCGCACAAACTCCTTCAGTCCGTCCTTGGCGTGGAACACCTCTTCCTTGAGGTTGCCCTCTTCGTCGGGGCGCATATCGCGCAGGGTGATGGTGATGCCGGCATTCAGGTAGGCCAGTTCACGCATACGGCGGGCGATGATGTCGTACTTGTACTCGGTGGTGGTGAAGATGGAGCCGTCGGGCCAGAACTGCTGGCGGGTACCTGTCTGGTCGGTGTCGCCCACGATCTTCACGTCGTAGAGCGGTTTTCCCTTCTCGTACTCCTGCTGGTAGATGTGTCCGTTGCGGAACACCTGGGACAGCATACGGTAGGAGAGGGCATTGACACAACTGACACCTACGCCGTGAAGTCCGCCAGACACCTTATAGGAACCCTTGTCGAACTTACCACCTGCGTGAAGCACGGTCATGACCACCTCGAGCGCGGACTTGTGCATCTTCTCATGCTCGTCGACAGGGATACCACGTCCGTTGTCCTGTACGGTGATGCTGTTGTCCTCATTGATGGTCACTTCGATGTGTGTACAATAGCCGGCCATCGCCTCGTCGATGGAGTTGTCGACGGTCTCGTTGACAAGATGGTGGAGACCCTTCTCACTGATGTCGCCGATGTACATTGCCGGACGCTTGCGCACGGCTTCCAGTCCCTCGAGTACCTGAATATTACTCGCGGAATAATTTTGCTCTTGATTCAGTTGTTCTTCTGTCATTTTATAGTCTTTTTCTCAATGTGGGTGCAAAGTTACTAATAAAAACTCAGATAAACGTAGTTTATCTGCTAAAAAACCAAAAAAAGAAGCCGCAACTCTCTCAAGTCGCGGCTTTCTATTTCACTTTATAACCTTTTTACAGCTTGTTGATGTGCTGAGCGAGGCTCGACTTCAGGTTGGCTGCCTTGTTCTTGTGGATGATATTGGTCTTAGCCAACTTGTCCAGCATCTTCTGTACTTTGGGGTACAGGGTCTCTGCCTCTTCCTTATTGGTCATAGCGCGCAGTTTGCGCACAGCGTTACGCATCGTCTTTGCGTAGTAGTGATTGTGGAGTGCCCGCTTCTCAGTCTGGCGGATTCTCTTCACTGATGATTTGTGATTTGCCATTTTGTCTTTTAACTTTTTAATTTATTAATATGATAAAGCTTATGGGTCTTACGTCTTCTGGACTGCCCTGGGCAGGCTCCTGGGAGCCTTCCGCCACCTTGTCCCCGACTCCTGTCTGGTAGCACATGGCTGTGCAGATGGCAGATTTAATTTGGTAGTCCGTAGGAGAGTCGAACTCCTCTTTAGAGAATGAAAATCTCTCGTCCTAACCGATAGACGAACGGACCTTTTTAATGCACAATTCACGATGCCTAATGCATAATGGTGCGCAAAAGCGGGTGCAAAGGTACTTGTTTTAATTAAGAATTAAGAATTAAGAATTAAGAAAACATGCAAATTTAAGCATATTTAACAGGTTGCAGCCTTAAAAACTCTTAATTCTTAATTCTAAACTCTTAACTTCTTTGTATCTTTGCAACCGTATGTTGACGAAGACGCAGGCCATTGTGCTGCATTCCATCAAGTACGGCGAGACACGTCTTATAGTGGATATGTTCACCCGCGCACACGGTAGACTCTCGTTTATCGTCAGTATGCCGAAGACGCACAAGGGGAAGATGAAGAAGCAGATGTTCCAGCCGTTGACGCTGCTGGAGATAGAGACGGACGTCAGACCGCTGCTGTCGCTTCAGAAACTCCGTGACGTCAGGCTTTCCACGCCTTTCTCGTCGATTCCCTTCGAGCCTGACAAGCTGTCGATTTCGCTCTTCGTGGCGGAGTTCCTCTATTATGCCCTGCGCGGCGAACAGCAGAATGCCATGCTCTTCGACTATATCTGTCATAGCATCCTGTGGCTCGACGGACAGGCTGACCGCTTTGCCAATTTCCATCTGGTATTCCTTATGCGCCTCTCCCGCTTCCTCGGATTTTATCCGAATCTGGACGATTATCAGGCCGGTGACTATTTCGACCTGCGTGAGAGCGTCTTTATCGGCGTTCCCCCCGTCCATCATGATTTCCTGCAGCCTGAGGAGGCCGGTAAACTGCAGCTGATGATGCGTATGGACTACCCGACGATGTATCTGTATCGTCTCTCACACGATGACCGTAACCGCCTGTTGGAGGTCGCCCTTACCTATTATCGTCTGCATCTGCCTGACTTCCCGGAACTCCGCTCTCTCACGGTTCTCCAGGAACTGTACCATTAGGATGGTGCTCGGCATCACATGAACTTGATCGTCCCCTGGATGGCATCGGGCTGGGGGCCTGGGGTTTCGTTTTCCGGAGCTTCACCGATGGCCTGGGAGTTGATGCTGTCGAGGATTTCACGGGTACGCTTGTAGGTAGGTGTCGACTCTACGGCAGAGATGACATCGTCGTTGTCGAGGTCTTCCGGGCGGAAGAGATAGATGTTCGGACGGCGCTTGTAGCGCTTGGCCGTGCTGTCGCCACCATAATAGCGGTTGCGGCGATCCAGTTTCTCAGCGGCGCGCGCCTGTTCCTCAGCAATGCGGTTGATGTCTTCCTGGGTGTGGCGCTTCAGGTGGCCGTCCATACCATCAACATGCTCGATGCCGAAGCCGGTGGCGAGGATGGTGACTTTTACCTTCTTTCCCAGTTCGGGATCGGTGGCGAGACCCCACTTGATCTCGAAGTCGTTGCCGAACTTAGCCATGAAGTCGTTGACGTCGTTCATTTCCTCCATCATAAGTGACTGCTGGCCATCCTTCGAGCCAGCAAAGGAGATGGAGAGGAGGATCTTCTTGGAGTTGAAGATATCGTTGTCGTTGAGCAGCGGCGAGTTGAGGGCATCGTCGATGGCCTTCTTTACGCGGCCTTCTCCTTCACCGTAACCAGTGGACATGATGGCCACACCGCCGTCCTTCAGTACGGTCTTCACATCGTTGAAGTCAAGGTTGATGAGTCCGTGAACGGTGATGATTTCCGCAATGGACTTGGCGGCGACGCTGAGGGTGTCGTCTGCCTTGCCGAAAGCGTCGAGCACGGAGAGCTCTGGATAGATTTCGCGCAGGCGTTCATTATTAATCACAAGCAGGGCGTCGACGTGCTTGTTCATCTCTTCTACGCCGTCGAGGGCCTGATCGATCTTACGGTCGCCCTCGAAGCGGAAAGGAATGGTCACGATACCAACGGTCAGAATGCCCAACTCCTTGGAGACACGGGCGATGACAGGTGCAGCACCCGTACCAGTACCACCACCCATACCTGCGGTGATGAAGGCCATGCGGGTACCGTCGTTGAACATATTCTTTATGTCTTCGATGCTTTCTTCTGCAGCCATGCGGGCCTTTTCGGGCTTGTTGCCCGCACCAAGTCCCTCTTTGCCCAGTTGCAAGTGTACTGGGACAGGCGAATCATTGAGTGCCTGATTGTCAGTATTGCAAAGCACGAACGTCACGTCGTGGATACCTTCGCGATACATGTGATTGACGGCATTGCCGCCACCGCCGCCTACGCCGACGACCTTGATGATGCTGTGATCCTTCTCCGGTGAGCCGAAGTCCAGAATATCGATATTCATATTATTGTCTGCCATAACTATTCACTTTTCACTATTAACTCTTCACTATTTACTTTTCACTCTGCACTAAAAATCATTCCTCCTCAATGATTGTCTTGCCGAACTGCTTGATGCCCTTGATGGCCTTGTTCCAGAAGCTGTTCTCGCGCTTTTCGGCAGCGATGCGCTGCTTCTCGGCCTCTTCCTCAGCCTGGCGGGCGCGGTCTTCTTCCTCCTGTTGACGGCGGCGCTCCTCCTCAGCCTTCTGCTTCTCGGCTTCAGTACGGATGACGCCAGCAGGAATCTCGCTCACCTGGCGAGCCTGGCGCTGGTCGGCGGCGGGATGTGCTGCAGGTTCCTTCTTCGTGCCGAAGAGGTCGTTAGAGATTTCGGAGCCTGCACAGTTGAGGTCGCCCTTGGCCAGCAGTCCGAGTACGGTGTTCATGGTGCCATCCTTGGCTTTGATCTCGTCTTGGGTGGCATTGACGGTGTGGGTGACGAATTTGGCAATACGTATCTTCTCCACATGCGTATGGTTGATAAATGCCTGTTCAATATCCTTCATATTGGAGCCGCCGCCAGTGAGAATGATACCTCCCAGTAGCTTGTCGTAATAGTCGTTGGGAATCTGGTACCAGACGTTCTCGATGATTTCTTCGAGGCGGCCCTCTACAATCTCAATGAACTTACGGCTCTCGACCTGTCGCTCGTTGTCGATGGAGTATCTCAGGTTATTATCGATGTCGTTGTTGTCGGTATATGCAGAGCCGTACTTCAGCTTCATCTTCTCTGCATCGCCCTCTTCCATCTGTAAGGTGGCAATATCCTTTGTGATATTGTTTGAGCCGAGGGGGATGACGGCCAGATGGCGCAGTATGTTCTTGCTATACACGGAAACGGTCGTGGTATCAGAGCCGATGTCGACAAGGGCGCAGCCTGAGCGACGTTCTGCCTCCGTGAGTACGCTGTCGGCCAGTGCCAGCGGAGCCAGATACATCTCTGCCACATTGATTCCTGCCACCTCGAAGCACTTGTTGAGGTTGCGGTAGAAGGCCTTGCGCTCCAGGATGTTAAGGAAGTTGCCTTCGAGGTGGGTGGCCTGGATGCCCACAGGATCGAGCTGATATTGCGAGTCGACTTTGTATTCCTGCACGGCAGCATCGAGGATCTCCTGATCCTGATAGGTCATATTGCGGTTGGCATCCATCAGCTCTATGACCATGTCCTGAGTAATGCGGGTCTCTGCAGGCAGATCCTTGGCCACCACGTTCTTGACACTGCGGATGGACTGCCCCCCGACACCGACATATACCTGAAGGATCTCTGTCTTCAGCTGGTTCTCCAACTTCTTGATAATGTTTGTCAGGCATTGGGCGGTCTTGTCGATATTATACACATACCCCTTGCGAATAAAGGAAGTGGAGTCTTCCTTCACCACGGCCAGCACGGTGATACTGCCGTCGAGATTCTTCTGTCCTGCGATACCGGTCATCTTTGATGAGCCCAGTTCGATTGCTACGATAAATTCCTTTGCTGCCACCATATTTATTTATATTTTTACTATTTACAATTTGACGATTTACTTTTTTGCTTTCTTACAGATAATCTGGTTGTCGAATTCCACATTGATGTAGGAGTATTTGTTCCAACCAGCTTCGTTAAGTCCGTAAACGTAGAATTTACGGAGACGATCCAACTTCTTGCCGATGTTGACGGGAGGACCTATGTAGATGATGTGGTCACCCACGCGGGGCACCATCTCTACCGTTCCGTCGTTGAGCACATTGACCTGTACCACCTGGTTCTGCCAGAACTTGTCCTTGAGGAGCTCGTTGCCCACTTTGTAAAGCGTCTTTTGAGCGTATTTCCTGGAGATTTGTCCTGTGGCAATAATGATGTCCGTCGCATATTTGGACTCAGGGAGTATGCTCCCGTAGGTGTCAAGATAATAGTTGTCACCATTGGAGGCCATAACGTGCAGGATAGGCATCCGCTGCTTGATGTTGATACAGACGTGGCCACCCTGTGTCTTGTAACATTCCGCCCTCTCCACAAAGGGACTTTTCTGCAAGGCTTCCTCAATGTTACGTGAGCTGACCTCGGACATAGGACGTGCAAGGGGGTAGAGGTGGTCGCGCTCTAAGATTTTCCTGACTTCACTGGAGTTGATGAAACCGTTGGCATTCATCTCATTGGTGATATCGGTCTGCACCTCCGTGCATACTGTGGCTTTCTCGGCAGGCGTGTTGAATGCCGAGACAGCCAGTAGCAAGTAGGCTGCTATGGCGATGTCGAATACGACGATGAACGTTTTCTTCCAGTTGATGGTCATTCTGTTTATATTTTGCTTTTTAACAACTTGGTGATCTGTGGGACTTGATTGTCAAGATCGCCGGCTCCCAGTACGATGAGTACGTCGAAATCGTGGGTCTTCACATAGTCAAGCACGTCATCTTTCCGAATCATCTCCTTCTTGATGCCCTCCCGCAGGTTGTCGTAGATGAGTTGCGAACTGACTCCTTCTATGGGCAGTTCACGGGCGGGATAGATCTCTGTCAGGATGACCTCGTCGAGCTGGCTGAGCGCCTCGGCGAAATCCTTGTAGAAATCACGGGTACGAGTATAGAGGTGTGGCTGGAAGATGGCGGTGATATGCCGGTTCTTGTACAACTCACGGATACTGCGGGCACTCTGATAGATCTCCTTGGGGTGGTGGGCATAGTCGCTGAGGAAGACGATGCGGTCTGTCTTGATCTTGAAGTCGAATCGACGGTCTACTCCTCCATAGGTCTGGATGCCATAGTGTAGCTCTTTTGCCGTACACCCATTGAGCTGGGCCATTGCCATAGCGGCAATGCCGTTTTCTATGTTGATGGGGATGGGCTGTCCGAGTTTGACATCCTTTACGCTTTCGATGGGCGAGATGAAGTCGAATGTGATCTCACCATTCTCAATGCGGATATTCTCGGCATGGAAGTCTCCTTCGTGGAGACTGTAGTCGTAGCGTGTAACCTCTGCCTGCAGATTCTCCTTCATCTCCAGATCCCGATGGATAATGAGGGCTCCACCTGGCTGGATGAGTTCGGTATAGTGGCGGAAACTCTCAAGGTAAGCCTCCTTTGTCCCGTAGATGTCCAGATGATCGGGGTCGGTAGAAGTAATGACCGTCATCCATGGGCGCAGCCAATGGAAACTGCGGTCGAACTCGTCGGCCTCAATGACAACGTAATCGGAGTCGGAGAGGATATAGTTGGTGCCATAATTCTTCGAGATGCCCCCAAGGAAGGCATTGCAGTCCAAATGACTTTGGTGCATGATATGGGCACACATCGTTGAAGTGGTAGTCTTCCCATGGGTGCCTGCCACGCAGAGTCCCTTGTGGGCTTGTGTCAGGGTACCCAGTACCTGTGCCCGCTTCTCTATCGTAAAGCCGTTCTCACGGAAGTACTGGAGTTCCTGATGGTCCTCAGGGATGGCTGGGGTATAAATGACCAGACACGATGCTTTCTGTTTGCAGGCGTGAGGTATCTCACTGACGTTTTCCTCATAGTGTATGAGCATGCCCTCTTTTTCCAGATGGCGTGTCAGATCGGAAGGAGTCTTGTCATAGCCTGCAACGACAAGGCCTTTCTTGATGAAATAGCGGGCGATGGCACTCATACCGATGCCGCCGGCCCCTACAAAGTAGACTGCTTTTATATCTGCGATATTCATTTTGCTAATTTGATAACTTCTTTTGCGATAATATTCGCCGAGTCAGGCAAGGCCAGTTTGAGGACGTTTTCACTGAGAGACTTCAGCTTCTCCTCATTGTTGACGGTGTCGATGGCGAGTTTCAGGAGCATGCCAGGTGCTTCAGCATCCTTCACGTATATGGCGGCATCGCGGTCGGCGAGAGCCAGTGCATTCTTGGTCTGATGGTCTTCTGCCACATTCGGACTGGGTACGAGGATGACCGGCTTGCCTATGAGGCAGAACTCGGAGATGCTGCTGGCACCAGCGCGGCTGATGACCAGGTCTGCTGCCTTGTAAGCAGCCCCCATATCGGTAATGAAATCTGTGACTTTCAGGTTTGGAAGTTCCTGACCCTTCAGCTGCTCATTGATGCTGGCGTTATAGTACTTGCCTGTCTGCCAAACGAATTGCACGTCGCTCTCTTTCACCAGATCGAGGTGCTGGAGTACGCTTTCGTTGATGGTGCGGGCTCCAAGGCTGCCACCTACGAGCAGAATCGTCTTCTTCGCAGGGTCGAGTCCCATGCTCCGTACGGCATCCTCACGAGAGATGGTTGTCTCAAGGAGTGCCTGGCGCACGGGATTGCCTGTCAGCATGATTTTCTCGGCAGGGAAGAAGCGCTCCATCCCTTCATAGGCCACACAGATCTTATGGGCCTTCTTGGCCAGTGTCTTGTTGGCAAGACCCGCGTAGCTGTTCTGTTCCTGCAGCAGCGTGGGAACGCCTAAGCTGTTGGCAGCGCCCAAGGCTGCACTGCTGGCATAGCCGCCAACACCGACAGCCACATCAGGACGGAAATCCTTGAGAATCTTCTTCGCGAGCCATTTGCTCTTGAGATAGTCGATGGCCACACCGATATTGGCAGGCTTCCATAACGGACGGAAGAAGCCACGGATAGGCAGACCCTTGATCTCATAACCTGCTGCAGGCACGCGCTGCATTTCCATGCGTCCAAGAGCTCCGACAAACAGGATCTTGGCATCTGGACACAGGGCCTTGACGGCGTTGGCAATAGAGACTGCAGGGAAGATGTGACCTCCCGTTCCACCGCCGCTGATGATGACTCTTAGCTCCTTGTTCATATCATATTTTTTATTTGCGTGCAAAATTACAAATTATATTTCTTTTAGCGCCATTTTCTCACCTCTTTTTTTTGCGGAACGACTCACACTGAGTATGACACCGATGTAGGCGCAGTTGATGATGGTCGATGTACCGCCCTTGGAAATGAGGGGCAGTGGCTGTCCTGTGACTGGGGCAAGGCCAACAGCCACCAGCATGTTGAAGGAAGCCTGGATGACCAACAGTAAGGCAAGGCCCATTGCAAGGAAAGCTGGGAAATTGTTTTCGCATCGGCTGGCGATTCGTGCTGTCCTATAGAGCAGCACGATATAGAGTAGGCATACAAAGGAGGCTCCCAATATACCCAGCTCCTCGACGATGATGGCATATATAAAGTCGGAAAAAGCTTGTGAAAGGAAGTCACGCTCAACAGACTTTCCAGGTCCCTTGCCGATGATGTTGCTCGACACGATGGCAATGTTGGCATGGGCCACCTGGGCGTCCTTGTCAAGGTCATAGTCGGCAGGCGAGACATCTTTCTTGTCGAGGTGCTTCAAAATACGGTTCCTCCAGGTGACAAAACGGTGGAAGACGCCACCACCTTTAATGACCTTGGTGTCTGAAGTGCCCTTCTCCACAGACTCTACGGTCTGGCTGGTGGTCTCATCATCTTGTCCGATGCTTCCCAAAGTCAGCACCAGCGTCAGGAACACAGCTACAAGGAAGGCCGCACCACCTACGAGTTTTCCCATCTGGCTCATCGGAACGCGTCCGATAAACATCATCAGGAAGATGACGGCAAAGAGCAAGGCTGCCGTTGACAGGTTCTCGATACCAATGAGCAGTGCCGTAGGTATAAGTATCCAAAGGATGTATTTAAAGGCCTTCTTGTCAGCTCCGTCTTCGCGCTGCATGGCACTGAGTATCTGGGCTGTGATGAGTACCATTGTACCCTTGGCAATCTCTGAGGGTTGGAAGGTGATGCCACCGGGCAGAGAGATGACACGATTGGCACCGTTGATGCTTTCTCCGCCAATGAGAACCCATAGCAGTGTGATAAGGGTTATCAATAGGAGGAAAGGTGTCATCAACTTGAAGTAGCGGCATGGGATATTGAGTGTCACGACGGCAACAAAGACGCCAAAGGCAATCATTCCGGCATGGTAGACAATAGGCCCCATATAGTTCTGGCTCTTGTACGTCAGATTGCTGGAAGCAGAGAAGACTTCCACAAGACTGATCATACAGAGGAAGAAGAAGACCATCCAGATGACCTTGTCGCCCTTGAATATATTTCCTATCTTCTTATTCAATTTTCAATTATCAATTATTATAAGTTTCTTGCCAGTTCTTTGAATTGCTCACCACGGTCTTCCATGTTCTTGAAAAGGTCGAAAGAGGCGCAGCAGGGACTTAACAGCACGGTCTCACCAGGCTTTGCCATCTCGTAGCACGCCTCCATACATTCTTTCATCGAATGGGTGTCCCGGACGGGGATGCCCATCTGATCGAAGTTGTCGTGCAACTTCTTATTGTCAGCACCGAGGTAGACGAGGCCGGAGCATTTTTCTCTGATCAGTGGTTTGATGGGCTCGTAATCGTTGCCTTTGTCCTTGCCACCGATGATGAGGATGACCTTTGTCTTCATGGCCTCCAAGGCATACCAACAAGCGTCGACGTTGGTGGCTTTCGAGTCGTTGATATATTGTACGCCGCGGACGGTGCAGACTTTCTCCAGACGGTGTTCCACGCCAGGGAAGTCACTGAGGCTCTTTCGGATATTCTCTTTTTTGATACCAGCCACATCAGAGGCGATACCAGCAGCCAGTGAGTTATAGATATTGTGGATACCAGTCAGGCTGAGGCTTTCCTGTTCCATATTGAAGGGCTCAGGTTTCTCAATCTTATACTGGCCTTCCTCAATGTAACCGATAACGCCATTTTCCTTTAGTTTGGCGAATGGGTATTGGATGGCCTTGATGTCGTATTTCTCCAATTCACGTTTGATGATAGGATCATCAGCCCAATAGATGAAGGCATCCTGCTGGGTCTGGTTCTGGATGATGCGCATCTTGGCATCCACGTAGTTCTGCATCTCGAAACCATAGCGGTCCAGATGGTCAGGCGTAATGTTCAAGAGGATGGCGATGTTGGCGCGGAAGTCATACATATTGTCGAGCTGGAACGAACTAAGCTCGATAATGTAGTATTCGTGCGGATCTTCGGCCACCTGGAAGGCCAGCGAATTGCCGATGTTACCAGCAAGTCCGGCATCATATCCAGCCTGTTTGAAGATGTGGTAGATGAGCGATGTGGTGGTCGTCTTACCGTTCGACCCGGTGATACAGATCATCTTCGAGTTGGTATAGCGCCCGGCGAATTCTATCTCGCTGATGATATGGATGCCCTTGTCGATGGCTTTCTGGACCATGGGTGCTGTATCGGGTATGCCCGGACTCTTGATAATCTCGTCGGCATTGAGGATTTTTTCTTCTGTATGCTGTCCCTCCTCCCATTCTATATGGCGGTCGTTGAGCATCGTCTTGTACTTGTCGGCAATCTTGGACATATCCGACACAAACACGTCGAAGCCTTCTTTCTTTGCGAGGACGGCAGCTCCTGCGCCGCTCTCTCCTGCTCCTAATATAATTAATCTTTTCATGATCATCGCATTTTAAGGGTTATGATGGCCAGAGCCGCCAGGATGATGGTAGTGATCCAGAAGCGGATGGTGACTTTCGATTCGTGGAACGGGCGGTGAGGCCAGCCCTTCAGGATATAGGTGCTCGTAGTATCGAGTTGTGAGTCGAGCTTACGGAAATTGTCGTGGATAGGTGTCGCACGGAAGACGCGTACCCGTTTTCCCTTCTTCTTCTGGATCTTGAACCATTGTGTCTGGATGATCACGCTCAGGCTCTCCACAAAGAAGATGCCACAGAGGATGGGCAACAACAGTTCCTTGTGAATGATGACGGCGCAGACGCCGATGATGCCGCCGATGGTCAGTGAGCCAGTATCGCCCATGAATACCTGGGCAGGGAAAGCGTTGTACCACAGGAAACCGATCATGGCTCCTACAAAGGCGCACAGGAATACCACCAACTCCTCAGAGTGTGGAATGTACATGATGTCGAAATAGGACGCATAGCCAATATGTGACGAGACATAGGCCAAGATACCCAATGCCACGCCAATGATGGCCGAGTTGCCTGCACACATACCATCCATACCGTCGTTCAGGTTTGCACCATTGCTGACGGCCGTCACCACGAGAATGGTCATCAGTACGAAGATGATCCATCCCGCAGCCACCTTATAGTCACCCAGGAAGCCCAGTACCTCAGAATAGTTCAGGTTATGGTTCTTCACGAAGGGGATGGTGGTCTGTAATGATTTCACCGCTTCCTTCTTATGCTTCACCACAACTTCCTGATTCTGCTGCTCTACATTCACATTCTCGCGTACCACAGCATCGGGACTCAGCCACAGGGTCAGTCCGACGATGAAGCCAATGCTGATCTGTCCCACAATCTTATACTTACCCTTCAGACCCTCTTTATTCCGCTTGAAGATCTTGATGTAGTCATCCAGGAATCCGAGGAATCCCAACCATACGGTGGTCACAATCATCAGGATCAAGTAGATATTGCGGATACGTCCGAATAACAGTACAGGCACGAGGATGCTTACAATGATGATGATACCTCCCATCGTGGGTACACCCTTTTTCTCCACTCCAAATGGGTCAATGGCCGGGTCGCGTTCTGTCTCGAAGATTTTTCTCTTCTTCATCCACTTGATGAACTTCTCACCAAACCAGGCAGAGATCAGCAACGAAAGGATGAGCGTCAACAGAGCGCGGAACGAGATATAGGCCCACATGTGGGAGCCTGGGATATCGTATTGGTCGAAGAATCTAAAGAGGTAGTATAACATAATTTGACGATTTACTATTTGACAATTTGAGCTATGCCTGGAAGATTTCACGAACTACTTCTTTGTCATCGAAGTGGTGTTTGACACCCTTGATCTCCTGGTAATCCTCGTGTCCTTTGCCGGCAATGAGGACGACGTCACCCTTCTGTGCCATCATGCAAGCTGTGCGGATGGCTTCACGGCGATCCACGATGGAGATGACTTTCTTCATCTGTCTGGCATCGAGTCCGGCGAGCATATCGTTGATAATGTCCTGCGGCTCCTCAAAACGCGGATTGTCAGAGGTGATAATGACCTTGTCGCTCTGCTTCACCGCCTCCTGGGCCATCAGCGGACGCTTACCCTTGTCGCGATTGCCGCCTGCTCCACAGACGGTAATGACCTTGCCCTTGCCGTCAAGCACCTCGTGGATGGCATTCAGTACATTCTCCAAAGCGTCGGGCGTGTGGGCGTAGTCTACGATGGCGGTATATCCTTCTGGTGAACGAATGGGTTCCAAACGGCCGCTGACGCTCTTCAGGGTACTAAGTACGACGAGAATGTCCTCTGGCTGCTTGCCCAGCATGACGGCAGCACCATAGACGGCCAACAGGTTACTGACATTGAACTTGCCGATGAACTGCACGCCAACCTCCCGTCCGTCGATGTCGAGGTACATGCCTTCGAAGTGACATTCGATGATTCTGGCACGGAAGTCAGCCATCGTGCGGGTGGAATAGGTCTTGACCGTAGCCTTCGTGTTTTGCACCATAAACATACCGTTCTTGTCGTCGGCGTTGGTGATGGCAAAGGCCTCCTTGCCCAGACCGTCGAAGAAGGCTTTCTTGGCATTGCGGTAGTTCTCCACGGTCTTGTGATAGTCCAGATGGTCGCGTGTCAGGTTTGTGAACAAGCCTCCGGCAAATTTCAAGCCGCCGATGCGCTTTTGGGCGATAGCATGGCTGCTACATTCCATAAAGGCATAGTCGCAACCGGCATCCACCATCTGTGCCAGCAGGCGGTTGAGCTCGATGGGGTCTGGAGTCGTATGACTGGCAGGAACGGCCTTGCCTTCGATATAGTTACAGACCGTAGAGAGCAGGCCACATTTATGGCCGAACTGGCGGAACATATTATATAATAAGGTGGCGATAGTGGTCTTGCCGTTGGTGCCGGTCACGCCAACGAGTTTTAG
>Ga0265298_10006997_pt1 | contig 13812 bp, 15 predicted proteins | sample AusTroGonzalo_MG_3_FD_193486 | JGI IMG/M metagenome (GOLD analysis project Ga0265298, IMG submission 193486) | Bovine rumen microbial communities from tropical cattle in Woodstock, Queensland, Australia - Gonzalo_01 | ecosystem: Host-associated > Mammals > Digestive system > Stomach > Rumen ...
CATCCGCCACTGGCGGCGGGCGGCGAAACGCCCCTTCGTACCGGTTTTGGTTTGGGATTATTTATCTTTTTTGCCGCCAAAGAGCAGGCCGAGGATGCCTTCGGATGCATTCCGGACGGTCTCGCTGTTTGTGCCGAACCCGTCTCTGAAAATCTCTCCCATGGCCTTATAGAATTCCTTCAGAGCATATTTCTTAAACTCTGCCTTGTAATAATCCTCACTTTTCCCCCAGGCGTCGTTTTTTTCCTTGAATTCATCATAGGCATCATAAAGATGCATTTTCCAGTCACGGCCAAGCAGTATGTCACTGCTCTTTTCCTCGAATTCTCCGAGTTCATCGCAGACATCCTCAGGAATATCCATGTAATAGTACTTGATCAGGCTTTTGGTTTCTTCATGCTGTTTTTTGAACCCGGCGATCTTGTCGTCATTCAGCGTGTCAAAGTGTGCAACGTAATCCTCATACAGGTTCATATATCTGGCATAGATACTGCGAAGAATCAGCGGCAAAGCTTCCGTTTTCTTCGTCTCCTCGTGCAGAATCTGCTCAATTCTTTCATTGCTTAATTCAACCATTGTGATCCTCCTTCATTGTCGGTGTATTATGGATTTTTCAGCACCCCGATCTTTCCATGGGGCAAAGTTTCCAAGCAATTCAAAGATTATCATTGCCTTAATCCAAAGTCAATGGTTTCACAAAAAAACACGGTCGTTTTTTCTGATTACGGGGCAAGAAAAACCTTGCCAAGGTTACGCGATATAATATAAAATATTGACGCGAGGTTACACAGCACGTTTCGGATCAACTGAATGACGGAGGAAAACATTGAAAGAACGCATGAATTATAATGAGCCCTGCCGGGATCACCTGGGGAAGGAATATGCCAATTACAGGGAAATGGCGGAGGCGTACGGGCTTACGCGGCATCAGCTGCTGAGCAGGATTTATGCCGGGCAGGACCTGAAAGAGGCGCTGACGCGGCCTCGGTTCAGCAGCGCGGTGAACCCCTGCACGGACCATCTGGGGAAGGAATACCATTCCTTTCAGGCTATGGCCAGGGCATACGGGCTGAGCAGCAGCACCCTGAAGAAAAGGCTTACCCAATACGGATGGGATTTGAAGAAGGCGCTGACAACGCCCATGGAAGAGGAGCCGAACGCGCTCATGATCAGGTGCAGGGATCATCTGGGGAATGAGTATCCGTCTCTGACGGCGATGGGCAAAGCATACGGGATTCCGTATGCCGCGCTCCAGCGGCGACTGAAGGACGGCTGGGAGACGGAACGGGCGCTGACCACTCCCGTGAATAACAGGCCGACGAAGTATGTGGATCATAAAGGAAATCAGTATTCGCGCCAGAAGGATCTTGCCGACGCCTATGGGATCAGTACGGGAACGCTGGCCCACAGGCTTAAGGAAGGCTGGGACCTGGAGAAGGCGCTGACAACGCCGGTCAAAGGCAGATGGGGTTACCGGTAAGGTGCAGGATTCATGCCGCTTTTCCTGTATAAAAGGAGAATGTGACTGTGAAAAAGAAGGTTGTATCTGTTTTCATTGCGCTGCTGATTTGCTTGTGCGAAACAGGATATGCAGATTCACGGAGAGCCGCCTCTTTGCAGGAATTTGCCGCGGCCGTGGAAACGCATACCATGCAGCTGGATCGTCACTTCACCATTTCCTGCGATGCTTCCGTGATCAATCAACTGAAGCAGCCGTCTCCGATCGGGGAGGACAGGACCCTTTTATCCGAGCTCTTCAGCATGGCAGGGTCTACAGGGGGTTACCAATATTCCTGGGGAAAAAACGAAATTCAAATTTCCGATATTTCATATTATCCGGGATGGCGTATCCTGCGCCTGTGGCTCAGCGGCAGGACAGCGGATCTGTCGGTTCGTGAGAAACAGACGCTGGAGGCCGCGCAGGCACTGGTTGCAGGAGCTTCCGGTTCGGAACTGGAAAAAGAACGATACATATATGATGCATTATGCAGCCGGATTACTTATCATACGACAGACGATACTGAACAACCCGGCGAAAATGACTGTGCAATCGGCGCCCTGCTGAACGGGCTGGCTGACTGCGACGGATATGCGGATGCGATGGTTCTGTGCTGCGGGCTGGCGGGCATTCCCTGCCGGTACATGCATGGAGATTCGCGGAAGCCGGGGCTTCCGGATGCTCCCGAGGGGAATCATATGTGGAATCTCGTTTGCATTGACGGGACGTGGCTTATGTGCGACGCCACATGGGGAGACCATGAGACAATCAGTTACCTGTACTTCAACATCGGTAAACTGGACGCTGAAGAATCCTATCTGTGGTGTCCTGAAACGCTGCCCGGCGACGTGGCGGAATCGGCTGATTTCGACCGCCATCTGATGGCGGACCAGCGGCCTGCGACTGTATTCACGCAGGAAGACGTTTATCTGGCCGCGCGGGCGGCGACCTCCTCCCTGCGGTACCGTCTGACTTTTTTCTGCCCGGAGCAGCGTCTGTGGGATACAGACCGGGATACTTTCCTTTCAATGGTTTCTCATGGCGGAATCGGCGAAATGTCGTATGACAAGACCGGGCGTCTGTTTGAGATTACGAATAAATCCATCCCGGACACATTCGAGTTCTGCGATACTGAAGCGGATATCCTTTCCATGATCGACCGGTGTGCGGACAGAGGAACCGATGAATTCACGCTTTATCTGTCTCCGGCTGTTTCCGGATCAATGTTTGCAGACAATTTTCAGAGACTTCGCAATACTTTTTCTCTCTCCAGACTGGAAAACCCGGGAATATCAATCAGTTATTCCGAACAATGCGGGTCAGTAACCATATCCGGCGCAACGTATATAGCCCCGTTACCCGTGTGTTCCTCCCGGGATGAAATCATTTCCTTTCTGAGCAGGGAACTGCCCAAACGGCCTGATTCTCTGGAATTCAATCTGGGAAACGGTTACAACCCATCCGATCTCGCAGAGATCCTGAAGGAAGCAATCTGTTCCCATGGCGCTTCATCCTTCCGGTCCGGCACAATCGGTTTCCGGGTGACAATCAGCGATATTGTCTATTATGATACCTTTTGTCTTGCTTCTGCAGAGGAAGAAGTTGCCGATTATCTGCAAAAAGCAAGGACTGCCGGGATGAAGGAAGTACGTATATACTGCACGCCCACCCTCTATGCTTCTTTACAGGACAACCAATCGTCACGCTTTTTTACGCTGCTGAAAAATGCGGGGTTCTCTGTGCAGTCGATCAGCTATAATGATGATTACGGGCTGCTGCTGGCTGAAGATTTACGATGAGGTATTGGTGGTTCAAATGGGACTTGCTTTTTTCAGGTCAAGGGTTGAATCCCCGGGCGCCCAGACGCTTCTGCGGGAGCTGAATGAAACGCTGACCGGGATTCTGGGCCATGACGGCACGGCACACGTCTGTCTGGATGATTTCCGTCAGGACGGAGCTTTTTTTCTGGTGGGATACGATGATGACGTACCTGTCTGCTGCGCCGGAGTGCGCAGACTTGACAGGAAAACCGGAGAGGTCAAACGGGTCTACGCCCGGCCGAACCGGGAAGGGTTCGGGGCCAGATTGATGAAACTGGTGGAAGAGCAGGCCCGGCTTGAGGGGTATGAACGGCTGGTGCTGGAATGCCGGGAGGGTAACGCCCATGCGATCGAATTTTATCAGAAGCAGGGGTATGTCATTTGCGCAAAGTATCCTCCGTACGAAGAGGAAGCTGATGCGATCTGCATGGAGAAGACAGTGATCCGGTTATGAAGCAGGGAAGAAATGATTTCATTATCCATCAGGATTATGGTATACTTAAAAATAATCAGCCAATCTCCGGATTGAATTCAGCAGGATATGCTGATTCAGGAGAGCGGGAGGGCTGGGATCAGGATCTGATGCATCTGCGCATCTGTCCGTTACGATTGATGTCCTGAAAGGGAAAAGTGATGAAAAAAGCATTCCTGATATTGGTCATATTGCTTCTGATAACCATTTCTTCTTTTGCGCTTGCCGACGTATGGGTTTGTCCAATCTGCGGCAAAACCAACACAACCAACTTCTGTACTTTCTGCGGAACAAAGCATGACAGCTGGAGATGTCCCAATTGCGGAGAAAACAACAGCAATGCTTTCTGCGGAACCTGCGGAACGGCCAAGCCATCAGATATTCATTTGTTCACGCTCCTTATGAACGGACAGGCTATGAATGACACAATTGCAGATGGAGAAATACTATTATTCAAGGCTTCTGAGCCTTTGTCCATTAAGCGCTTCTGCATTGTTGCCGTAACCTATCCGGGAGAAGAATCAGACAAACTGATAAAAAGGCTGATCGGCCTGCCCGGGGATCAGGTCAGGCTGGAGAACGGTCAGCTTTATGTCAACGGAACCGCGTATGAAGAACCCTATGTGAACGACGAATACCGCACGGGACCGCTCAACACGACGGAGGAGTACACGGTGCCGAAAAAGGGCGACGCGTTTATCGTCCATTTTGAGGATAACCGGCATTCCTTCCTGCTGAACGGGGAGAGGTGGCCCCTCCGCAACTCGGTGATGAAGTGCAGGGATGAAACCGGAAAAGCCCTGACCATCAGGGACGGCGGAAGGACCTTTGTGTACGACAGAAAAACGTATAACCAGGAGGACCAGGCGCATGCCGAGGAACTGACGAAGCTGCTGATCTCCATCTCCGACAAGAAATTTACCGTCGATGAAGATTATTACTTCGTCATGGGCGATCACCGGAACAATTCCAGCGACAGCAGATCACAAGGCGCGCTCTGTTCAAGTTTGATCCTCGGTGAGATGATTAACAAAACCGCACCGGAGCGGAACCCCTGATAAACGGACCGGACCTGGCGGAGTATATCCTGCTTCGACTGTTTCCGGGAGAAGACGGAGAGACAGAACTGATTGAAAAGAACGGACTCCTGCCGAAGGCGTTCGGATACCGACGGGCGACTTATGGACGCAATAACAACAGCACCGCTCCAAACCCGCACCACGACTGGGTTTGGAGCGATGCTTATTTTTTTATGCATCGTTTGTGGATAATAGAAGATGCCAGGAGGGAAAAGAGAACTGGCAGGGGAGGAAGTATTCAATGACGCAGAAAAACTGGTTCAACCTGACGGTGTCGCCGTCGCTGTACTGCCGCTATGCCTATATCGACCTGGGGGATCACCTGGCGGATTCCCTGTTCCGGCGGCAGAACATTTCCGTGAAGTTTGAGCAGGAGTTTTCCAACAGGGTCAGCCCGTACCGCCTGATCATCTGCAGGGTCCTGCCCTGGCACCGGGAGGGCTTCCTGAAGGCCCTGGGCCAGCTGCCGGACAAGATGAACCTGTTGGGGTTCAACGACTATGAGGACTTCTGCAGGGAATACCTGGACCGGACAGAGCACTGGATGAACGGGCAGCCGGTTGTGGCTTAATCCCCAGGATCAGACAGGACAGACCGATACGTCGGAAAGGAACGAAAACCATGCGTTATATCTACCGTGATGTCAATGATTTCCAGATGCGCAACCCCACCCGGGCCACCCGGGAAGACGCTCTTGAGTCCATGAGCGTCCGGGAGATCCTGCATATCGCCGAGAGCTGCTCCTCACCGGAAGCAAAGGCCTATTACGCTTCTTTCGCCCGGCAGGCCGCCTTCGACAGTCAGCTCCGCCGGAACATCGCCGGCTCCCGGAAGGCCTGGCAGAATGAACTGACCGCGTAAAAAGACGAGGAGAGCGGCCGGGAATACCGGAAATTCAAAAAGGAGCCGTTCCGGAGGATGAAGGAAGGGTATTGACGATGACGAATGTTCGGGATAATCTGAAGAAGAGCAGGAAGTCAGTTGATCCGGAAAGGCTGACCGAGCGTAAACCGGCCGGGAGTATCGGCAAAATGGGTTTTGAGGAAGCACGTAAAGCTGAACAGGCGTTAGATGATCTTTGGAGGATGGTTTGATATGGAACTGAACATTGATGCACAGAAGCAGGAATTTCTGACGATTTGCCGGGCAAGCATTCAGCGGGAAGGGATTGAGGAGCTGCTGGACTGGCTGTGCAAGGCGGATTTCTTTACGGCGCCGGCGAGCACGAAATACCACGGGGGATATGCGGGCGGGCTGTGCCAGCATTCCATTGACGTGTATCAGTATGCAAAGAAGATGCTGTTTCTGCTGAACAAGGCGCCGTCGGAGGAGTCGGTGGCGATCGCGACGCTTTTCCATGACCTGTGCAAGGTCAATCTGTATAAGATGGACAAACGGAACCAGAAGATCAACGGGGAATGGCAGGAAGTGCCGTATTATGTGATCGATGAGAAGTTCCATTTCGGCGGACACGGGTCAAAGTCTGTTTTCCTGATCCAGCAGTTTATGAAGCTGACAACGGAAGAAGCGGCGGCGATCAACTGCCATATGGGATTCTCGGACGGAAGTGCTACGACCATCCGGGATGTCGGCAACGCGTATCAGCAGTTTCCGCTGGCGTGGATCGTGCACGCGGCGGACGAAGCGGCGACGTTTTTGCTGGAACGGTGAAAGCGTTAAGCGGGGATCAGTTCAATTGAACAGATGCCGAGATGGAGTTCTGAACCTCCGAATTGTTTTATATGGAGAATGCAGCTGCGATGATCGGATCGCAGCTTGTTATATACAGATGGGTATGTTCATGACCTGGAAAAATGAAGCGTTTGCGGAACTGTCGAAAAGTGAGTATGAGGGACTGCTTCTCCAGGTACGGGGAAGGAGCGCCTCCGGAATTGCTGCCCGGCAGGCGACCAGGACAGATTGATTTTTCTGTAGAATGGAACCGGAATACGAGATGAAGGAATGACCAGCTTTGACTACGTTCAGATCAACGTTTTCAACTTGTAATTCAAAGGGAAATCATTTATACTCAAGGTGTAGGTAAGCTGACCAACAAGACCAGAATATGGGAGGCGATGAATATGCAGGTCAACACACTGGAAGCAAAAACAAATCTGTCTAATCTTGTGAGGCTCATTGAAACCGGAAAAGAAGATATGATTATTATTGCAAGATACGGAAAACCGATTGTGAAAATGACGGCATATCAGGAAAAGCCCGTATCTAAAAGGATTGGCGTTGCAAAAGGAAAGCTTAAAACGCCGAAGGACCTGGATAAGCATAACGATGAGATTGCTGCATTATTCGGGGGCGCATTATGAATCTTCTCCTTGATACACACATTTTGATTTGGGCACTCAATGATGATCCGCAATTATCGGAAAAGGCTAAAGAGATGATTCTTGAGCCGGGAAATGCTGTATATTACAGTGTTGTGTCAATCTGGGAGATATCAATTAAGCATTCCACTCACCCAGAGGATCTCGAATTCAGCGGGAAGGAATTATCCGAATTTTGTCAGGATGCAGGTTTTCTTCCATTGGAGTTAAGAGATAAACACGTTTATGCATTAGAAACGATCAATCGGCCAGAAAATGCACCGTGCCACAACGATCCTTTTGACAGGATGCTTGTTGCCCAGGCAAAAGCAGAGAATATGTCTTTTCTGACACATGACTCGCTGATACCATATTACGAGGAAAAATGCATTATTCAGGTTTAAGCAAATAAGTCTGGCCCGGTCTCAGTTAACTTTATAAACGATCTGTCGCTATCTGCAAAAAAACAGAACGGAGGAATGAATGATGAAACGAATTGCCGCCCTGTTGCTCACTTTTGCCCTGCTGCTTGCCGTATTATCCGCATCGGCTGCTTCTTTCGACGAACATAAGGCAACCGCCTATATGAATATCAGGTTTCAATGCGGATGCAGCCGTGTCGGGACGGGTGCGATGGTCGGACGGCGGGGTTTGGTCACCTGCGCCCATAATCTGATTTGCCCGACCCACAGCCAATGGTATAAATCCATCACTTTTGTGTTTGGAGCCAAATCAGCAAGCAGCGGTCAGAAAAAAGTCAGTTCCGGATTTAACGTCACTGCCTATGAAACATTTAAAAACGGATACAAATCAGATCATGATATCGGCTTTGTGGTCTTTGACAAACCGATCGGGGACAGTACCGGGTGGTATGCGTTTCAGGTCGGATCGGATGAATTCCTGCATGAAGAATTTACGCATATCAATTACTATAACGCCAACGGAAAGTTCCAGGATATATTTACAATCCAGTATGTAGCGGACGGCAATCAGCTGAAACTGGATGATCATCCCTATTCCGGCGGAGACGGGGCGCCGGTTTTCCTTGCATACGAAGGGCTGGACTGGCCCACAGTCGTAGCGGTGTATACCAGCTATGACAATAACGGAAAAGGGTATGCGAGAAGGCTGACAAACCAGGTTTACGAAGATATGAGAAATAACGGCGCCTTTGACTGAACAAGAGAATAGCCAGATCCCTGAGGCGGAGCTGCTTTTGAAAGGATGAATTCATGACTGAGCAGAAGAGAACTATGCCTGCGGAAAAACCAGTAATCTGGACACAGTTTCCGGTGGTTTTTGCCACGGCGCTTTTTTGCTGCATTCTCTGGGGCAGCGCTTCTCCTGCGATTAAGATCGCGTATCAGCTGTTCCGGATTCCGGCTGCAGATACGGCTTCCCGGATTATGCTGGCGGGAGCCCGTTTCGTGATAGCAGGAGTCATGACCATTGCCATCGGATCCCTGATATCCCGCAGGATCCTGATACCAAAGGCGGAATCCTGGGGAAAAATCGGTATTTTGTCCCTGGTCCAGACGGTTGGTCAGTATTACTTTTTCTTTATGGCACTGGCACATATGTCCGGTGTAAGAGGATCCATTATCAACGCGTCCGGAAACTTTATCGCCATTCTGTTTGCCGTATATCTGTTCCGTTTTGAAAAGATGACTGTGCAAAAGCTGACCGGCTGTATTGTCGGATTTGCGGGCATCATTCTGATTATGGGCGGGCCCAGGGCGCTGGAAGCCGGAGGCGCGATTACGCTGGCCGGTGAAGGAGCCATGCTGGCGGCGGACATTTTCTATGGTATTTCCGGATGCCTGATCAAAATTTACTCCAGGGACGAAAACCCTGTTACGCTGAGCGGCTATCAGTTCGCGATTGGCGGAGCCGTCCTGTTCGGCATTGGTTTCCTGATGGGGGGACAGCTTCATTTCTACTCACAGGCCTGCGTCTGGAATCTGTTTTATCTGGGATTCATCAGCGCGGGAGCATACACGCTATGGGGTGTTCTTCTGAAGTATAATCCCGTCAGCAGGGTTTCCATTCTCGGCTTCATGAACCCGGTGATGGGCGTTCTGCTGTCCGCGTTGTTTTTAGGGGAAGGAAACGAAGCTTTTTCATGGACCGGTCTTTTCGCGCTGCTGCTGGTCAGCGCCGGAATTATCATTGTCAATACCGCAAACGGACGCGGTGCATCAGACTCGGAAAAAAGTCTGAAATGAGCGATGATCTGAAAGGAGTGGTATACCTTCCGAAGGAGATATGAAAACAGCATTTGCAAAGCTTTCTCCGGACCAGCAGACTGCTGTTTATGTGATATTGAAGAGTCGGTTTTGTCGGCTCTTTTTTTTTGCGCAAAAAGACGGCGCCAATCCGGCACCGCCTAAAAATGAAAAGAAGATTATGAAATCCACATGAATCATCTCTGCCGGGGTGCCGGCGGGATGAGGATCGCCCGCTCAGCAGTTCGCTGAGTTTGATGCCGAAGAAGCCAAAAGACGAAAAGGGACAAAGAGGAGCCGAAATTGTCGCCCGCCAGGCGACCGGGGCAGATCGCATTTCCTGTAGAATAAGGTCAGCGCACGAGAGAAAGAGACGACTACGAAAGACAAAAAAGGAGGATCACCAGGATGAAGACGGAACAGCAAATGGAACAGATCATTAAGGAGAGAGGCCGGGAACCGTTTTACAACTATTATCTGAGCCTTGGTTATGAACACAGGACCGCAGCCTGCCTGGCATTGTTTACGTACGGAGACTACAGGTTCAAAACATTCTCGATGGATGATCTCTATGATGCGCTCTCCAAAGGGGAAGAATACCTGCCCCCCGAAGAGCGGAAGGCAAGAATGCAGATTAAGTGTCGGAGAATGTTCGGAGGGATGCCCCATGCGGCTTCCGACGGAACCAGTTCGGGACCGCGGCGTACTCCTTCCGGGGATCCCTCAATGCAATTTAACTTTGCAGATACAACTGCAGAAGGTGCACGCTGTATGGCGCCGCAATTTTCGCCTCCCGTATTATGTAATGCACAAATGGCCAGCGGCCCTTGTGATGAAGCCAGTATTTTTGACGAAGCGGAAGCATATGCTCCCGAACTCATGGCTCCCCCAATGGGAGCAAAACCGACGCTGCTGAATTATGCCGGCGCCTTGGGATTTGCCACAGATGAGTATGAGCGGATAGAAGAAAAGGATGCATGCACTGCGGCGGCTGAACCGACATCCACCTTTCGCATGACAACGAACACCGCTTCTGCGGGAATCATTCTCAACCAGCTCCGGAACGGCCGAAGGATCGACCGCAGCATGGTACGCATCGAAGAGATGCTCAATTATTTCCGCTATGAGAGCGAAGTCCCCGTGGATGAAATGTTTCATCTGTCCTGCGAGATCATGGAGGCGGAGGATAACAGAAAATATCTGTACATTAACGTGCAGGGACGGGAAGAAGTAAGAGACCATCAGAATATCATTATTCTTCTCGACGTTTCCGGAAGCATGGGCAGCAATACCGAGCAGACGCAGGCGATTATTGCAACGATCGTCAGCAAGCTGGGAAACGGGGATAAGATCAGTCTGATCACCTACAGCGACGATGACTATGTGGAACTGGAGGCCGTTTCAGTCAACGGACCCGAAGACCGTATCCGTGTTCTGGAAAAACTGCTGTCCATTGAGATCACCGGCTGCACATACGGCTCCAAAGGGATTGAGAAAGCCTACCAGATCGGAAAGAAGAACTATATCCCCGGCGGCAATAACCAGGTCATCCTGATCACGGACGGCGATCTGAATTTCGGGATCACGGACAAGGGCGGACTGGAGGAACTGATCGAGAAAAAGAAAAAGGATCATCTGTTCCTCAGCGTCATCGGGACCGGGCTGTATAACTACAAGGACGACAAGCTGGAGGTTCTCAGCAAACACGGCAACGGTGTATACCGCACCGTAAACAGCCTGACGGACGTCCAGAAGAGCATCGATGAAGAATACGCTTCCCTGGTCAATATCATCGCAAAGGATGTCAAGGCACAGGTGGAATTCAACCCGGAAGTTGTGGAGAATTACCGCCTGCTGGGCTTTGAAAACAGAACCCTTGCACGGGAGGATTTCATCAATGACAAAGTGATTTCCGAGCCCTTCGGGTCCGGCGGCTACGGTGTCGCGCTCTACGAACTGAAAATGAAGACCGGGAATGAGCCGGCTGAAAGCGGGCTGAAATACAGCAGGCTGGTCACCACCGGTTCTTCGGAGACCGGAACTGTCAAAATCCGTTATAAGGAGCCGCTGGAAGACAAATCCCATGAGGTGGAGAAAGTCATTGAAACAGCGGACGCGTCCTTCACGGACAATCTCCGCCTTGCATTTATCGTTTATGTATGTGCCGAAAAACTCCGCGGTTCAGATAAGATCACCGATCAGGAGATCACGCTCGCCCAAAAGCTATACGCAGAACTCGGGACTTCCATCCGGGAGAAGAATGCCGCGGACCTGTACAAGCTTGCCGGGATTCTGGAAAAAAGCGAAAAAGAGCTTGGCATCGGTATCCGGGAAGAACCCTTTCCCTGGTAAAACACGCTCCAGGCAGCTTTATTTGCCTGTTTTGACCTGTTTATCCGTTTTCGTATTTCGTCGATTTATGCTATAATCTGAAAAAAGTGTCAGGCAAATGATATATTTCACGATTGAATTCCGAAAAACCATGAAGGAGAGAAATGAAAATGAAAAACGCACGGAAAACTATAATCTTCATCATTGCGCTTATGTTTTTGTTCGGCAATGTTATTTCTTCCGCCTACGGATACCAATACTATCCGAATGCAAGCTTAAAGATGAGACTTTCCACCCGTTCCGGGCCCGGGACGGAATATGATGAGCCGGGAACCTTTTTCAACAACAACTGGCAAAAACAAAGCGTTACGGTTATGGGGAAGCACTGGGACGGAAACATCTGGTGGGTTCTGGTCGATTTTACCAACGGAAAGCAGGCGTACCGGGTATGGACCGGCCTGAAACGCGTGAATGTCAATCTGGACGCGGTCCCGGAAATCCTGAGCATCGGACAGGGAACCGTCAGCGCCACCGAAACCAGACGCGGCCCGGGAGGATCCTATGCTGCCGGGCCCAGAATCAATCATTGGCAGGATGTCGTTGCCTATGGATGGGAAAACGGATACGTGGAAGTAGAGTACTGGGACAACGGGATCGTTTACCGGGTATGGGTTCCTGAATCAACTGTCAGCATTGACGCATATATTCCCGGGACAGACGGTGAATACTATCCTCTGATTCGATGATTATCAGAAATTGAAAATGAGGATGAGAAGATATTGATATTGTTTCAAGGAGAAGAATCTTGAATTAGCAAAACACTATTCGCACTTAGTTTATCCCGCTTTGAAAATATCAACCGGGACGGGTATTGGAAGGATATATTCGGGCATACGGGAGCAGGCCGGCCCGAAATGTAATCCGGAGAACAAGCGTCAGAACAAATGCCGATGATATGGGGAGGAAAACAGGAGGTGAAACATGGACAGCGATTGGAATCTGAATGGATGCCGGAGAGATGATCCGGCCCGGTTTCGTTCAACGGAGGACGTAATCACCAGAATACATGAAGTTGGGTTTCTTCCACTGTTCGCTACGGAAATATCCGGCTTTTCGGTGGAGGAACGTACATATGTGTTTGACTGGTGGTCTGATGACCCTGACCGTGATCCGTGGGCGTGGAGGATGGAAATTGCAGCCAGGGATGACGTAGCCTATGGGAAATTCTTTGACCGAAAGGCCGGATTCATCTCCAAGGCATGGTTTCCGGTATTCGCCAATTACCGCAGGGACGGATATGACTATGAAGGAATGTATGAAGACGGAAAAATGAAGAGCCGGGCGAAAAAGATTCTGGATACCCTGGAACTCGACGAAGATGCTGTCGGGCTGGAAATGATGTCCGGTGAACTGAGGAAGAGGGCGGCGGTCGAAAAAGGTTTCGATCATGTGATGATCGACTTGCAGATGCAATCTTTTCTGCTGATCAGCGGATTCGGGCAAAAGCGGAACAAACGCGGAATTGAATACGGCTGGCATCTGCCATTCTTCATGACGCCGGAAACCAAATGGGGATACGATGCTGTAAACAGCGTACATGAGTCGCCTGAAGAATCCTGGAAGCGGATCGAGGGACAGATCAGGCGGTTTTACCCGGAAGCCGGTGAGAAGGAGATCAGGAAGGTGATGGGAATCAGGCGATGAAAGAGATTATATTCATCTCTTCCGGCGCTCAGGCATGCTGGCCAGCCCGCCGCATTCCGCGCCTGAAATCGAGGCGCTCCGTTTGATGATATTACCAAAGAGCGCACGCAACAGCGGGGATACTCACAGCGGAAGTTTCCGGCCTTTCTTGATCCACTCCCGGAATTCCGCTGTGGCGGTAAACAATACATCGCCGGAGGAGTTGATAGCTGTTTCACAGGAATCCTGAATGACGCTGATGATGAAGCCCACAGCAACAACCTGCATGGCAATATCATTATTGATTCCGAACATGGAGCAGGCCATCGGGATCAGCAGCAGCGATCCGCCGGCCACGCCCGAAGTGCCGCAGGCGCCGAGGGTAG
>Ga0265298_10007000_pt1 | contig 13807 bp, 12 predicted proteins | sample AusTroGonzalo_MG_3_FD_193486 | JGI IMG/M metagenome (GOLD analysis project Ga0265298, IMG submission 193486) | Bovine rumen microbial communities from tropical cattle in Woodstock, Queensland, Australia - Gonzalo_01 | ecosystem: Host-associated > Mammals > Digestive system > Stomach > Rumen ...
TATTACAGAATAATGATCGAAAAAATTGAACTTTTTCAATAAAAAAAACAAAGGAAAATGAAAAATGAGCAAAATCACTGCCGATCACATCTTCACCTCGGAATCCGTATCGGAAGGACATCCCGACAAAGTCTGCGACCAGATTTCGGATGCGATCCTGGACGCCTGCCTGGCGCAGGATCCGAACAGCCGCGTGGCCTGCGAAACGCTGACCACCACCGACCTGATCGTGATTTCCGGGGAGATTTCGACCAAGGCGAAAGTGAACTGGGAACAGATCGCACGCGGCGTGGTTGCCGACATCGGCTATACCAGCAGCGATATCGGATTCTCCGCGGAAAGCTGCAAAGTTTTCGTGAGCATTCACGCGCAGTCCGGCGATATCTCGCAGGGCGTGACCGAGGGACAGGGACTGCACAAGGAACAGGGAGCCGGCGACCAGGGCATGATGTTCGGCTATGCCAGCAATGAGACCAGGGAACTGATGCCCGCACCCATCCTCTACGCGCACAAGATCGTCGCCGAACTCGCCCGTCTGCGCAAGACCCAGCCGAAGAAATATGCGTTCCTGCGTCCCGATGCCAAGAGTCAGGTTTCGATCCATTACAAAGACGGCGTGCCCGTGGCGATCGACACCATCGTGGTCTCCCATCAGCACACGCCGGAAATGAAGAAGGAACAGCTCGAAAATCTGGTCAAGGAAGTCGTGAAGAAGGTCATCCCCGCCGGACTGCTCAAAGGCAAGATCAAATATCACATCAATCCGACCGGGCGTTTCGTGATCGGCGGCCCGAACGGCGACACGGGTCTGACCGGCCGCAAGATCATCGTTGACACCTACGGCGGCGTCGGCTCCCACGGCGGCGGCGCGTTCTCCGGCAAGGATCCCTCCAAGGTCGACCGTTCTGCGGCTTACATGGGCCGTTACATCGCCAAGAATCTGGTGGCGGCCGGACTGGCCGACAAGTGCGAGATCCAGCTCGCTTACGCCATCGGCGTGGCGGATCCGATCTCCATCAACGTCGACACCTATCACACCGGAGTGTTCGAGGACGACAGCGTGCTCGAAAAGATCGTCCGCAAGGTCTTCGACATGACTCCGGCCGGCATCATCAGACAGCTCAAGCTCAAGAATCCGAAAGGCTGGTCCTATCGTCAGACCGCTTCCTACGGTCATTTCGGACGCGATATCTTCCCGTGGGAAAAGACCGACAAGGTCGATGCCCTGATCGATGAAGCCCGCAAATACTGCGACTGCGAATGCGATTGCGGCTGCTGCGAAGAAGAACACAAGGCAGCCAAAAAGAAAACGGCCAAAAAAGCCGCCAAAGGCAAAAAGAAATAAGCGGAGAACGGCTGTCGATGAACAGTGTGAAAGTATTGGGACTCGGCAGTCCGATCCTGGATCTGCTGGTTCAGGTCGATGACGCATTTCTAGCTTCCCGCGTCTCCGGCGAAAAAGGCGGCATGGGACTGGTGGATGCCGCAGAACAGAAAAAACTGATCGGGGCTTTCCCTGCCGAAAAAGTCCGGAAAACCCTCGGCGGATCCGCCTTCAATACGATTTTCGCCTTGAGTCTGCTGGGAATGAAGACCTCGTTCCTGGGGAAAATCGGAAAGGATGCCAACGGCGAATTTTACCGCAGTGCTTATACGTCTTTCGGGGATGCTTCCCGCTTGCGGGTCAGCGAGACCGAACCGACTGCGACCTGCGTGTGCCTGGTCACCCCCGATTCCGAACGGACCATGCGGTCCCATCTGGGCGCCTCCTCGACACTGACCCCGGGTGAAGTCACCGAAGCGGATTTTGACGGCATCACGCATCTTCATGCGGAAGGCTACATGCTGTTTCTGCCGGGCGTGCTTCAGAAAATCATGCCGATGGCCAAAGCACACGGCTGCACTGTCAGTTTTGACCTGTCCGCTTTTGAGGTCGTCCGTCTTTTCCGCAAGGAAATTGCCGGACTGCTGGACTATGCCGACATCATCTTCGCCAATGAAGATGAAGCCAGGGAATTCTGCGGACAGGAAAACTTCGATCCGGAAAACGCCGTGGCGGAACTCCAGAAAAGATGTCCGGTCGCGGCGGTGAAACTCGGCAAGAAAGGCGCGCTGCTGAAAGAAAGCGGCAAGGTCTGCCGCATCGAACCGAAGCTCGTCAAAGCGGTCGACACCACCGGTGCGGGCGATCTCTGGCAGGCGGGTTTTCTCTACGGCTGGCTGAACGGCTGCGGTCTGCAGAAGGCCGGAGAAATGGGTTCGGTCCTCGGAGCCGAAGTCGTTCAGGTCATCGGCGCTGCCATGCCGCTGGAACACTGGCCTCAAATCATCAAACAAATCGATCAAATAAAAGGATGCTGACAATGGCAAAAGCAAAAAAAGTGTTTTCGGATTACAAGGTGAAAGATATCGGTCTGGCCGATTTCGGGCGCAAGGAACTGGACATTGCCGAAAAGGAAATGCCCGGCCTGATGGCCGCCCGTGAAAAATACGGCAAGCAGAAACCGCTGAAAGGCGTCAAGATCATGGGCAGTCTGCACATGACCATCCAGACCGCGGCGCTGATCGAAACGCTCGTCGAGCTCGGCGCCGATGTCCGCTGGGCTTCCTGCAACATTTTCTCCACGCAGGATCATGCCGCCGCGGCAATAGCCAAACGCGGCATTCCGGTGTTCGCCTGGAAAGGTGAAACGCTGGAGGAATACTGGGACTGCACCTATCGCGCCATGACCTGGCCGGACGGCTCCGGACCCGACCAGATCGTCGACGACGGCGGCGATGCCACGCTGCTGATCCATCTGGGCGTGAAAGCGGAAAAGGATCCGAAGATCCTGGACAGGAAACCGTCCAGCGAAGAAGAGGCGGTCATTTACAAACTGCTCAAGCGCATTCTGAAAGAACATCCCGGCCACTGGAAGAAAGTCGCCGCCAAGGTGCGGGGAGTTTCCGAGGAAACCACCACCGGCGTGCATCGGCTGATCCAGCTTGCCGCCCGCAAGGAACTGCTCTTCCCCGCGATCAACGTCAATGATTCCGTGACCAAGTCCAAGTTCGACAATATTTACGGCTGCCGCCACTCCCTGCCCGACGGGATCAAACGCGCGCTTGACGTGATGATCGCCGGCAAAGCGGTCTGCATCTGCGGTTACGGCGACGTCGGCAAGGGCTGCGCCGAAGCCATGAAGAATGAACGCGCCCGCGTGGTCGTCACTGAAATCGACCCCATTTGCGCACTTCAGGCGTATATGGCCGGCTTTCAGGTCGTGACCGTGGAAGACGCCCTTCCCTACGCTGACATTTTCGTGACCACCACCGGCAACTGCGACATCATCAGCACCGAACACATGGCCAGGATGAAAGACCAGGCCATCGTCTGCAATATCGGTCACTTCGACAATGAGATCCGCGTAGCCGACCTCAAAACCTACAAGGGGATCAAAGTCACTCAGATCAAAGGCAGCGAATGTCCGGTCCACAAATACACGTTCCCCGACGGACACAGCATTTTCCTGCTTGCCGAAGGCCGTCTGGTCAACCTCGGTTGCGCCACCGGACATCCCAGTTTCGTGATGAGCTGCTCGTTCACCAACCAGACCCTGGCGCAGATCAAGATCGCCAGCGAAAAACTCAAGAAGGAAGTTTACACGCTGCCGAAGGAACTGGACGAGGAAGTCGCCCGGCTGCACCTGGGCAAGCTCGGCGCCCATCTGACCAGACTGACGAAGAAACAGGCCGATTACATAGGTGTCCCGCAGGACGGACCGTTCAAGGCGGAAAACTACCGTTATTGACGGCGGTTCGATGCCGGCCGAAGCCGTCTTCCATCGGTTCAAGGTGGAAAGGCGGCTTTTCAATTCCGTATACGGCATTGGAAGGAGCAAATGATGAAATACATTTTGTCCGACAGCGAATATTCATATTACCGTTATGGCAGTGATTATTTTCCGGCATTCTGCTGCCGGAATAACTTCCCGCAGTTTTTCAATGGGACCAATTGGGTGGAAGTGAGATCCTTTCTTAAGTTTGCCGACAATGCGGTGGAAACCGATGAAGCGACATTCCTGGAAGATTTGAAGAAGGCAGGCGGCTCTTTCGATGAGATACGAAAATCATATTCAAGTTAATGGATCTGCTGTCCTGGAGAAGAAAAAATGAGTGACTTTGCAGAGACCCTGACCGAACATCAGCGGAAACGGGCGCGGCTCTATGCTTATTTCGCCTGTTATTTCGGCTGTGTTTCGGAAGTCATGCTGGACAGCAGTGCGATCGTGATCTTGTATATCGGGATGCTGGGCGGCGGCAGCATGCTGGTGATGCTTTCGACCAGCTTCACCGGCATTCTGAACATGCTGCTGATGATTCCCGCCGCCGTCCTGATCGCCCATATCGGTATGAAAAAGGCGGTCGTCACGGCCTGTGTCACGGGATGTGTCGGATATCTGGTGATGGCGTCCGCACCGTTTTTCGGCCCCGTTGGCCGGATCGTGGCGATCATCGGCTGTATGATCTATTGTCTGCAGCGCAGCCTCTATTCGACCACGTGGTTTCCGATGCTGGATGCTTTCCTGCGGAAAGAGGACCGCGGGAGTTTCTTCGGCACCATGCGCTATACCTACATGATCTTCACCGGCGTGATCTTTTTCCTGCTGGGCAAAGTAATGGGCAAAAATCCGCCGATGATACTGATGCAGTCGGTCATCGGCATCGCCGGTCTGATGATCCTCGGGCGGCTCTACTGCATGCTGCATTTCCCGCAGAACAACCGGGAGGAAAAGCCAAAACGCACCTTCAGACAGTCTTTGGGTATCTCGATCCGGAACGGACCGCTGACCAGTTATTCGGTCTATATCTGTCTGCTTTCGATTTCCTACACCTCGCTGGTGCCGGTCACGCTGATCTATCTGAAACAGTACGTCGGACTGACGGCGGATACGGTCCAGATTTTCTCGACTGTGGGGATCGCCGGCAGCATCATCGGATATTTCTGCTACGGCCGCATGCTGAAAAAACTGAAGATCAAACGGATGGAGCTGCTCACCCATTTCATCTTTATTTTCGCGGCTTTTTCCATGTTCCTGCTCAATAAAGACATGACATTTTTTCTGTGGATGGCGGGCGCGGTCTATTTCATGAGTTCCTTTGCGGCGAGCATGTATATGTGCAACAATTCGACCGAACTGCTGGCGCTGGCGCGGCCCGGCAACAAGCCGATGGCCATGGCGTTTCAGCAGACCTATCAGAATATCGGCGTTTCCGTCGGCAGGGCCGGAACATCGCTGATTCTCGGCGCCAACCTGCTGGCTCCGGTCTGGAACGTCGGAAAGCTCTCGTTCTGTTCATTCCAGACGTTGTTCCTGCTTTACGGGGTGATCGCCACGATCATTCTGATCCTCTTCCCCACCCTGCCCGCAATCGTCCCGAAACATCATGATTATTATGAACCGATGCGTTGAAGAATAAGTCCATGACTGCAAGGAGAATGCCATGAAGAAAAATTACCTCCTCCCACTCATCCCGGTTTGTCTGGTCCTGACCGCAACCGGAACCGAAATCGAAGACGATTACCATGAATGCACCAGCTGGATCGTGATGCCGGACCTGACCGGCGGGAAATCCATGATGATCCACAAGAACCGGGATGCATCGAGCGACCGGCTGCATCTTTACAAAGCCGCCGAACCGGGCAAAAACAGCTGGATCTCCATCAGCAACCTCGACAGCAAACTGGCTTACGCCGGACTCAACGACAAAGGTCTGGCAGTGGCGATGAACAGCGGCGACCCGACGGAATTCTACAGCGACAAGACCGGTTTTTACACGCCGCAGATCTGCCGGTCCGCGCTGGAGAACTGCGCCTCGGCCGATGCCGCGGTCGAACATATCCGGCAGCTGATCAAGGACCGCAACTACCAGCATAAGAAAAGCGGTTCGATGTGGTTTATCGGAGACGGGAAAAAAGCGTATATCATCGAAAATGACGCCGTCCATTTTGCGGCGCACGAGGTCAAGGCGAACTTTGCCATCCGCGCCAATGCGTGGCATTATCCGGAAATGATCATCTATTCCAAGCGCACTCCGGCCACCCTGACCAGCCATCACCGACGGGAATTCGCGGTCCGGCAGGCACTGTTCGCCAACGGCACCAAATACGCCGAACCGGTCACGGTCGAAAAAATCTCTTTCGCCTCCCGAATCAATGAATTTCCCGAAGACCCGAAATGCTATCCTCTCTGCGGCAAACGCACCAATTCCGGCACGACACTGGTGATCGACTGCGAATATCCCGCCGAACTCAGCACCATGTTCGCCGCGTTCGGGCCGCCGCGGCATACCGTTTATCTGCCTGTCCCGTTCCTTTGCAGCGAATTCCCCGCCGAACTCACTTCGGGCAAATTCTGCGATGCGGTATTCGCCCGTTTCAGAGCCAACCGCGAACTTCTCCCGCAGGATAAACTGATCGAATTCGAACGCACCTTGAACCGGCGTCATGATGCCGCCGTGGAAAAAGCGCGCGCCGTCCTGAAGAAAGGCGGCTCAAAAGCCGAGGCTGGAAAGATCCTCACCGAGGCTTTCCTTCAGAACTGGGAAGATACCCGGAAACTTTCCGAGGGGAAATGACCGGGATAAAAAATAACCGTTCCCATTCTTGCAATCCGGCGGATAAATGTTATAGTATGGGAACATGAAAACAAACTCAAAAACGCAGACGGAAACGAGATGAACGCAGGCGACAAGATCATGCAGCAGCTGGGACTGGAACCGGTCCCCGATGAGGGCGGTTCGTTTGTCCGGATCCATACCGGTGCGCCCCTGCCCGGCACGGATTCGCCGTCCATCACCTCGATTCTGTATCTGCTCCGCGGAACCGAATGTTCCCGCTGGCATAAGCTCAAATGCGATGAACTGTGGAACTATCACGCAGGTGAAACAGCGCATCAGCTGCTGCTGTTTCCGGACGGCACCTGGAGCGAACGGACGGTCGGCCCGGATGTCATGCGGGGTGAAATGCCGCAGAGCATCGTGCCCGCGGGGACCTGGCAGAGCACGGTCCTGACCCGGCGGACAGCAGATTCCTGGGGCTTGTTCGGAACCGTCTGCACACCCGGATTCGAGTATGAATTTTACACCGGCGGCGAGCCGGCGGAACTGATGAAACAATATCCCGGAGCGGCGGAACGGATCCGCACGTTCGGGACAAACATTCCATGCAATGGAATAAATACGGAAGGATGAAAAAATGACAGTATTGGGGACAGCGCTGACGCCGTCAGCGACCCGGGCGCTCTTTCTCGGCGCGGGTGAACTCGGCAAGGAAGTAATCATCGAAATGCAGCGGTTCGGAGTGGAAGTGATCGCGGTCGACCGTTATCCGAACGCTCCCGGCATGCAGGTGGCGCACCGTTCGCACACCATCAACATGCTCGATCCGGCTGAACTGCGCCGGGTCATCGAACTGGAAAAACCCGATTTCATCGTTCCCGAAGTGGAAGCGATCGCCACCACGGAACTCGTCAAGCTGGAAAAAGAAGGCTGGCACGTGATCCCGACCGCGAACGCGGCGTTCCTGACGATGAACCGTGAAGGCATCCGCCGTCTGGCCGCCGAAGAACTGAAGCTGCCCACCTCGCCCTACCGCTTCGCCGCCAATTACGAAGAATACACCGCCGCGATCAGGGAGATCGGCATTCCCTGCGTGGTCAAACCGATCATGAGCTCGTCCGGGCACGGCCAGAGTGTGGTCAAATCCGAAGCAGACATCGACGCCTCCTGGAAAATGGCCCAGGAAGGCGGACGCGCCGGCGCCGGCAAAGTCATCGTGGAAGGATTCATCGATTTCGATTACGAGATCACCCTGCTGACTGTCCGTCACGTCGGCGGCACCACTTTCCTGGAACCGATCGGTCATCATCAGGTCGGCGGCGATTATCAGGAATCCTGGCAGCCGCAGGCCATGACGCCCGAGGCGAAAGCCAAGGCGCAGGAGATCGCCGGCAAGATCACCGGCGCCCTCGGCGGTCGCGGCATCTTCGGAGTGGAAATGTTCGTCAAGGGCGACAAGGTCATTTTCAGCGAGGTCAGCCCCAGGCCGCATGATACCGGCATGGTCACCATGATCACGCAGGACCTCTCGGAATTCGCTCTCCACGCCCGCGCCATCCTCGGGCTGCCGATCCCCAATATCGCTTTCCACGGTCCCGGCGCGTCCAAGGCCATCGTGGTCGACGGCGTTTCCCGCAAGGTCTCGTTCAAGAACATTGAAAAAGTCCTGGCCGAACCCGATACCGCCATGCGTATTTTCGGCAAGGGCGAACTGAACGGACATCGCCGCCTCGGGGTCCTCCTCGCCCGCGGGAAAAACACGGACGAAGCCCTTGCCAAAGTGTTCGACATGCGGAAAAAACTGGAAACGGAGCTGTAAAACACCCGTTTTTAAGCAGAAAAACACCTTTTTTTTGAAAAAAAAGACGTTTTTTTGGTTTTTTCATTTGAAAAATGCTTTGACTATGGTATATTCGCTAACAGGATACAATTAAAATCCGCAAACGACAGACAAAAACTCAAAACAAAAGGAGAGAAAAATGCTTATCGTCTACGTCGCTTTGATGGTTGCCGGTCTGGTTGGAATCATTGTGTGCCAGAAGAAACAGAAAACCAATCCGAACGCACAGGCTATCGCCTTTGTGTTCCTCGTCGTCATTCTCGCCGGTGCGGGCGGAATGCTGTATGAGACTGGTATCTTCGGCGGCGACCGTGAAATGGACCGGATCATGGGCAACGAAATCGCTTTCGCGAAAGCCCGTTCCAAAGTGCTGGCTGACCACATCGGCAAAAGCTGGAAAGGCCAGAGCGCTGTGATCATCACCGAGCCCCATATCGACCAGAACAAGATCGCGAAAGCCGGTCTGGATGCCATTCAGGCCGATCTGAAGGCCGCCGGCGTCGATGTGACCGCGGTCGAAGCCCTCAATATCCCCGAAGGCACTGCCGAAGAGCCCGTTCCGATGGAAACCGCTCTCAATGCCAAGGTCTACGATGAAATTTTCAACAAATACAAAAACGCCGGCATTTTCGTGATCATGTCCCAGCTTCCCCTCGAAGACAAGGAACTCATGAAGATGGCCTGCTGGAAATTCGATCCCAAGAAGACCCGCATCGTCCTGGTCAACGGCGAGATCTACAAACTGAAGGGCGCCATCGCCCAGGGCATCATCGGCGCCGCGATCGCCATGAAGACCGGTCCGAATGCCTACGATCCCGAAAAGGCCGCTCCGAAGGATGTCCAGGCTGCGTTTGATACCCGCTTCATCCTGGTCACCCCCGCAAATGTCAAAGAAATTGCTGAAAAGAACAGTGATCTTTTTGCAAAATAATTGACATTTTTCCGGTTTCCGGACTTTAAAAATGCAGGACGTTCGAGTATAATATCGGACGTCCTGATTTTTTTGTTCGGGAATCGGAGAAAAACGTTGCGGTCAGCCGCAGTCAATTATACAAGGAAAGCAACTCAAAATGTCGGAATCTGACAACTTCAACAAATGGCTCAAGTCCTTTACACCCAGAGCCCGCCACGTCCTGCTGCTCTCCCAGAAGGAAGCCAGGAACCTCAATCATGACGCCATCCGGCCGGAACATCTCCTGCTCGGCATCGCCGCGCTCGGCGAGGGCGTCGCCGTCGAAGTCATGAAAAGCATGGGGGTCAAGCTCGAAAACCTCAGACGCGAAGTGGAACGCAATTTTCCGCCCGCCGGGACCACCCAGCAGGACGGCAATACGCCGTTCTCCCAGGAACTCACCCAGATTTTCGTTTACGCCGCCGAAGAAGCCCGCAGCATGAATTACAACTATATCGGCACGGAACATCTCCTGCTCGCTCTTCTGCGTGATCCGGCCAGCCGCATCGCCCGAATCCTCAAAAGCATGAACATCGATTCCGACCATTTCCGCAAGGAAGTCCTCAAAGCCCTCGATCCCAATTTCATCCCCGGCAGCGGCCAGGAAGAGGAGGAAGAGGAAGAAGACAAACCTTTCAAAAAAAGCAGCGATTCCGAATTCAGCGCGCTGACCGCCTTCGGACGCGACCTGACCGCCATGGCCGAACAGGGCAAGCTCGACCCCGTCGTCGGACGCAAAAACGAGATCGAACGCGTCATCCAGATCCTCTGCCGCCGGACCAAGAACAATCCCGTGCTCATCGGCGAAGCAGGCGTCGGCAAAACCGCCATCATCGAAGGCCTCTCCCAGAAGATCGCCGCCGGCGAAGTCCCCGAACTCCTCCGCGGCAAAAAGGTCTTTTCGCTCGATCTGCCGCTGATGATCGCCGGCACCAAATACCGCGGCCAGTTCGAGGAACGCATCAAGGCTGTGATCGACGAGGTCACCAATTCCAAAAAAGTCATTCTCTTCATCGATGAACTCCACACCATCGTGGGCGCTGGCAGCGCCGAAGGGGCCATGGACGCCGCCAACATCATCAAGCCCGCCCTCTCCCGCGGGGAACTCCAGTGCGTCGGCGCCACCACCATGAACGAATACCGCAAGGGCATCGAAAAGGACGCCGCGCTCGAACGCCGCTTCCAGTCCGTGATCGTCGATCCGCCCTCCCCCGAGGACGCACTGCTGATCCTCAAGGGGCTCCGCGAAACCTACGAAAAGCATCATCAGGTCAAATACACCGATGCCGCGCTCGCGGCCGCCGTCAAGCTTTCCGAACGCTATATTTCCGGACGGTTCCTGCCCGACAAGGCCATTGACGTGATGGATGAGGCCGGCGCGCGCGCCCGGATCCGGAACACGCCCAAAGCGCCCGATCTTTCCAACTTGGAAGCCGAACTCAAGACCATCGCCGCGGAAAAGGAACAGGCCATCTCCGAACAGAAATTCGAAGATGCCGCCAAGCTCCGCAACCGCGAACGCGAACTGAAGGCCGAAGAGGAAAAGATCATGGAAGACTGGCACCGGGCATGCAAGGACCAGTGCTGCGTGATCGATTCCGAACAGATCGCCGAAGTCATGTCCAAACTCTGCGGCGTTCCCGTCCATCAGATCCAGGAAGGCGAAAATCAGCGTCTGCTCCGCATGGAGTCCGAACTCGCTTCCGCCGTCATCGGCCAGGATGAAGCCGTTTCCACCATTTCCCGTTCGCTCCGTCGTTCCCGCGCTGACCTGAAAGATCCACGCCGTCCCATCGGCTCCTTCATCTTCCTCGGCCCGACCGGCGTCGGCAAGACCCTGCTCGCCAAGGAACTCGCACAGTTCATGTTCGGCGACCCCGACTGCCTCATCCGCGTCGACATGTCCGAATACATGGAAAAATTCAATGTCAGCCGCCTGATCGGCTCCCCGCCGGGATACGTCGGACATGGCGAAGGCGGCGAGCTCACCGAACGCGTCCGCCGGCATCCTTACAGTGTGGTCCTCTTCGACGAGATCGAAAAGGCCCATCCCGATGTCATGCACATGCTGCTCCAGATCCTCGACGAGGGCCGCATTACTGACACGCTCGGACGCAAGATCGATTTCCGCAATACGATCATCATCATGACCAGCAACCTCGGCGCGGAACAGCTCACGCACAATTCCACGCTCGGATTCACCGCCAACGAGACACCTGACGCCTCGTTCGAACGCATCCGCGAAAAGCTCACCGCCATCGCCAAAAAGCATTTCAAGCCGGAATTCCTCAACCGCGTGGATGAAGTGGTGATCTTCCGCAAGCTCGAACGCACCGACCTCGAAAAGATCGTCCGCATTGAGATCGGCAAGCTCGCCGGCCGCCTGAAAGACCAGGGCCATGTTTTCAACGTCGATCCCGAAGTCGTCGGTTATCTGATCGACAAGGGATACCAGGCGGAATATGGTGCCCGGCCGCTCCGCCGCGCCATCGAACGCTATCTCGAAGATCCACTCGCCGAAGAGCTTCTGCGCGGCTATTTCCGCGACGGCGAGCCCATCCGCGCCCGCATGGACAACAATTCCGTGATCTTCCTGCCCGATGAAACGGAAAAGATCGCTCCGCCGGAATCAGAGGATAAAACTCCGTCCGCGCCCAAAAGATCCCGCAGGAAAAAGAAAGATGAATGACGAGTATTTCGACCTCATCGACGATGACACCGGCACAGTGATCGGCCGCGCGACGCGCCGGGAATGTCACGGCAACCCGAAGCTGATCCACCGCAGCGTCCGGGTCATCGTGTATCATCCCGACGGACATTCCCTGCTGCTGCAGAAACGCTCCGCCGCCAAGGATATTTTCCCCGGACGCTGGGATATGGCGGTCGGCGGACACGTCGATTCCGGCGAAACGCCCGATCAGGCCGCCGTTCGCGAAATGGGCGAGGAACTCGGCATGCCGCCCGACGTTCCCCTGAAAAAACTCTTCCAGCTCAAGGTCCGCAACGAGATCGAATCCGAAAACGTGCAGGAATATTCCGCCGTGTTCGGCGGGCCGTTCCGAATCCAGCAAAGCGAACTCGACGAGGTCCGGTTCTTTGCTTTTGACGAACTGAAAAAGCGGATCGAAGACTCCCCCGACGAATTCACTCCGCTGCTAGTCCGGGAACTCCGGATCCTGCTCGAAAAATAAGGGGGATGGCATGACGGAGGAACTCGAATATTCATTCGCGCGCGAAGTCTGGCAACGCTACCGCAGTTTGTTCAGAGCCATGTTCGGTCTGACGGTCATCCTCCTGCTCTGCCTGGTTGCCTTGTGCGCACCACTGCTCGCCAACCATCTTCCGCTGCTGGTCCGGGTTAACGGCGTCCTGAAAAGTCCCGCGCTGGCCGAACTTTTCGCCCCGGACAGCACGGAGATCTTTGTCAGCAAGACCTTTAACTGGCTGCTGCTCCTGCTGCCGGCAGTGCTCCTGCTCCGGCTGATTTTCCGCAAGCATAAAAGAGTCTTCCGGATCGCGGCGGTCACGGCTGCGGTGCTCCTGCTGATCCCGTTTCTGTCCAAAGGCAATTATGTGGACCGCACGCCGTGGCGGGCGCTCAGCGCGGAGATGAAAAACGGCGATTTCGCCATTTTCGCGCCGATGCCGTATGGTCCGTATGAAACGGCTGCCGTGCCGTATATGCCGCCGTCCCGCGAACATTGGCTTGGCACCGACCATGCCGGACGCGATGTTTTTGCACGGATGGTTTTCGGCGCGCGTGTGTCATTGGCGGTCGGTTTCCTGGCCACGGCGGTTTCGATGCTGCTGGGCACCTTCATCGGGCTGATGGCCGGTTACAAAGGCGGCAAAACCGACCTGCTGGTGATGCGCCTGGTGGAGATCGTGATCTGTTTCCCGACTTTCCTGCTGCTCCTGATCCTGATGTCGATCCTGCTGGATTACGGTTCCCGGCAGTCGATCCTGCTGGTGATAGCGGTCATCGGTCTGACCGGCTGGACGGGCTTGTGCCGTCTGGTCCGCGGGGAAACGCTGCGGGTGCGGCAGAACGCGTATATCCAGAGCTGTGAAGCGATGGGGACTCCGCTGTGGCGGATTTTGCTGTTCCATCTGCTGCCGAATGTTTCCGGACCGATCTTCGTTTCGTTCACTTTCGAAGTGGCGGGAGCGATCCTGGCGGAAAGCTCGTTGAGTTTTCTCGGTTTCGGGGTTCAGGATCCCACGGCAAGCTGGGGCGAACTGCTGCGTCAGGCGTTCCCCGATCCCCTCACCTACTGGCATCTGATGTATGCCCCGGGCCTGGCGATTTTCCTCGCGGTCTGTTCGTTCAATCTGGCCGGAGAAGGTCTGCGCAAAGCCCTCGACGCCAAAAGCTGAATCTGTTTCCCTGCGATTTACGGACCTGACGGACCCGA
>Ga0265298_10007002_pt1 | contig 13802 bp, 13 predicted proteins | sample AusTroGonzalo_MG_3_FD_193486 | JGI IMG/M metagenome (GOLD analysis project Ga0265298, IMG submission 193486) | Bovine rumen microbial communities from tropical cattle in Woodstock, Queensland, Australia - Gonzalo_01 | ecosystem: Host-associated > Mammals > Digestive system > Stomach > Rumen ...
GGACGGATGAGGACAGAATGGTGAGAGGTGAGAGAAATGTCATGAGGCAGTGGGGTGTCTTGAACGTAATCTCTCATCTCTGAATAGAGCGCTGCATTGCAACCACCAAAGCCAGAAAGCATCTTGACAAAGGCGGTCTTGTCCGTAGGCTGGTGAGAGGCGAAAAGACGTATCTTTCCTGAGACGCCCAGTTCTTCAAAGCCACGCGTGCCCAAGATGGTGTGATCGTCGAGAGCAGCCATCGAGAGGATGGTCTCCATCACGCCAGCAGCACCCATCGTATGACCATAATATCCTTTATATGCATTGACGGGAATATCGTTAAGTCCGGCCCGTTCGATAGCCACAGACTCCATCTGGTCGTTGAAGAACGTTGCCGTGCCATGGGCATTCACGAACGCAAGTGACTCTTTATTGTTATCGTTGAGTACGGCAGACAAGGCCAGATAAGAACCTTCTCCGTTTTTGACAGGATTGCTGATATGGAAAGCATCGTTGCGCACGACACCCGGACCTAAGGTCCATTCCCCTACCCCTCGGCTCAATATCATCGTGGCTGCTGCCTCGCCGAGATTCAGACCCGTGCGCTCCATGTCAAAGGGACGGCAGGGTTCTGGCGAAAGGGCTTTCAGCGACTGGAAACCTGAGACGATAAAACGACTCTGACTGTCGGCTCCACAGACGACGGCATGACCGTACTGTCCACCTTCCAACAGACGTGAGGCGAGAATCAGAGCGGAAAGGCCCGAAATACAGGCATTACACACGACGATGGGATCTGTGGCAAAACCTAAGGCCTGGGCGATATGCAGGGCGCTGTCTGAAGGAGAGAAAGAGTCTGCAGATTCCTCCAAAAGTTCCACATCGGCCTTGGTGGTGCTGATAATCAGGATGACATCCGGCTTGGAGACATCGAGCGTGGTCTGAGAGAGTGCCTCACGGATAGACGTGACCACCATCGACTCAAAACGAGAGAGTCCGCTGACCATGAATCGCTCCTCCTGCTCCTTCGTGAACAGTGAGGCCGTCAGGGACTCCTCTGGCAATGCCCACCGCCGGTCATGATGCATCAGCGCAGAACGACCGGCCTTCACTGCCTGGTAGTTCTCCGCTGTCGTCGCTCCCAATGGCGATAAAATATTATCAGCAACCTTATAAGCCATCAGCCCTATCTTATCTGGTAATTATAAACTATCACCCTCAACGCCCCAGCGTTTCTTCCATTCGAGGTAGAAGGGCGGGTTGTCCCACACCAACTGGTAGTCCAAGTCCATGAACACCTGTACGGAGTGCCCTGTGGCAATCAGGCTCTCATCAGCCGTGTCGCGGATCTCATAGTCAAAGATGACCTTCGCAGAGATCGTAGGACGGTAGATGATGTCGATGCGCGGACGCATGCCATAGCGGATGGGCTTCTTATACTGGATAGTCTGTTCGACAATGGGCGCATAGTAGCCATGGTCGATATAGCCCATATAACTCAGGTCGTACTTCGCACCGAAGGCCTCACGGGCATCCTCAAAATAGAGGGCATAGGAGCCATGCCATACCACCCCCATCATATCAACCTCGCTGAAACGGATCTCAAACTCCTTCGAAGCTCTCAACTCCTCCATCTCACTCTTCATTCTAAATTCTTAACTCTCTTACCCTTCCCTGACACTGATCTTTATCTCTGTGCTCAACAGCTCCTCACCGTCACAGGTGACCGTGGCCTTGGCCAGGGTCATGCCAAACACCTCACTGATGGTTTCGACAGTGGTCTGGATGGTCTTTCCTGCAGCAGGCAGGCTGTTGATGACGAGTTTCCTCACTGCTCCGATGACACCAATCTGGATGCCGTTATTGAGCAGGTATTTATTGACAAAGCCGATACGGGCGGCACAGGTCTGCGCCACGTTCTCAATGAGTCCGCTGGCAGAGAACAGGCCATCGTCGACAAAGATATTGTCTGCCGCGATGGTGGTCTCCGAGACAGTACGCTCCTCATCGAAATAGGTCAGCGTGCCAATCATCACGAAAGGCTCCTGTTGTGGCAGCAGCTCATGAACGTCAATCTGACGCAAAAAGTCTTCTGAGAATTTCTTCATTTCACTCATCTTTCCAAAAATCAAAATAATTATACCATTGTGTGGGATAAAGTGCCAGCAGCCTTTCAAGTTCTGCGAGGTAGGCATGCAGCAACTGGTCAATCTGACGCTTGCGGGGCGCCTCCTTGTCATATGTGAGTGGCGTGACATAGATTTTATATCGTGTCCACGACACTTTCATCACATTCACGGCCAGCACGTCGAGACCTCGCACGGAGGCCACCGTGTAAGGACCCATGGGAAAACGCGTCTCCTTACCCAGGAACTCAGCCCTGAGCACTTTTTGCGAACCCCAGATACGGTCGCCCGGGATGCTCATGATCTCACCATCGCCCAGGGCACGGTCAATCTCGAACAGATGACTCATATCCTCACGAATGGGGATCATCCGGATGTTGGTATGAGAAAACAGGCGCATGCGATTCTTCATGACAGTAGATTTCTCGCCAAAGTAGACGATGGCGTTAAGGCGCTTCGTCTCTGCCACCAGCGTATAGCCCGCAATCTCGTAGTTGCCCATGTGAGAACTCAACTGTAAGAAGCCCGCCTCCTGATTGGATAAGCGCAAGAAATGGTCATAGCCCTCGATCTCCACATCGAACTTCCTGCCTGCATACATCGCGAACTTGTCGATGACAACCTCCGCGAAGAGGCAATGGTTCAGGTAAGTGTGCCAGAAGGCCACCAAAGGCGACTCTCCGAAACGCTCACGGAAGTATCGATAGATGAACTTAAACCCACGGCGGAAGAGACACGGGGGCACTACAAAAATGTAGGCGAAGACGTAGATGCATCTCACATCTATCTTCCGCAATATCCCTATCAGCCAACGGTGCATCAGCCCGTTGCCATAGGTTGTGCCGTCCCACTGTTTCTCTGCCACTATCCGACCTTGTTTTCTATGTAGTCACAGAACTGGCGCAACGTGGTGACACCAGCCATCTCCTCGGGTTTGATCTTAAAGCCGAAATTCTTCTCCACGATGACGACGATGTCCACAAAGTCAAGGCTGTCAATGCCCATATCCTCTTTCAGCGTCGCATCGGCGCTGATCTTTTCTTCGTCAATCTCCAGATCGTCGATGAGGAAAGCCCTCACCTTCTCTTCAATTTCTTGTCTTGTCATATTTCTTAAATTTTACTATTTAACTTCTTTATCTTCTATCACTTCTTAACTACCAGGATCGAGTGTCCATGTCCGAGGTGGTCATAGATATGTTCAATCTCAAGACCTGCCTCACGAATACAGGCCTCCATGTCCTCCGTGTTGTACATCTTCGAGTTGCCATTGGCAATGGCCGTGAAGTAGAGGCTCGTCATGGTGAGGCAGAAGGCCGCTGGCTCGAAACGCTGACGGTCCCAAAGTGTCTCCATGATGTAGATGCGCGTCTCAGGTGTCATCGCCGCCTTCGCACGTTTCAGAATGCCCACGATCTCCTCCATCGAGAAGCAGTCGAGGAACTGACTCATCCAAATGGCGTCGAGACCGCCTTCGCGCTGGGGGAACAGGGCGTTGGGATTCAGCAGGTTGATGCCATGACCGCTGATACGCTCTGCCCCTTCCTTGCCCTTGACGTTCGCCTGCATCATCGCAATCTGCTGCGGCAGGTCGAGGATGGTCACCTCCACCTCCTGATTGTAGCCGACGCATTGCAGCGCCCATTTGCCAGTGTTACCACCCACATCGTAGAGCGAACGCACATGGTGTTCGTCGAAGATAATCTTCAGGGCCTCCGGGAAAGAGGAGTCACTATAGAAATGGTCGAAGCCGAACCAGCTTTTCTGCACCTGTTCAGGCAGGCTCGACAGGCCCTCGTAGACCGTCGGCCAAGGACCGAAATGACGCAATCCTTCAGGCTTGCCGTTCTTCAACGATTCCTCCAGATGGAACAAGCCTTCATAGTTCACGTCGTGATTGAAGTCGATGTTCACGCGTGTGGCAGGGTCGTTCAAGAGAAACCAGCCCGTCTTTGAGAGTGTGAAACGGTCTGTCTCCGGGTCGACCAAAATCGTGCCAATGCATAGCGAGGCCTCCAGAAGGCACTTCACGGCATAGTCGGAGAAGCCTGTCTGATCACAGATCTCCTGACGCGTCAGACCATCGTCGGCATCACGCAGCAGGTCGAGGATGCCCCACTTCACCATCAAGCGTGAAGCCTGGAAGACCATTGGTCCCCAGGCTATGAACTCTGCCAGCCGTTGCGCTTCACGGGCAGACAACTGTTCTTTGGTATATTGTTTGCTAAGAGCAGGCGAAAGATTCATGATGACAATTTACTTAGTAACATCCTCCAGCAGGTCTTTGGCCAGACTCTTGTGGAACATCTGCATACGACGCTTGAAGTTGGGAAATTTGAAATCAAAGTTCCTGGTCGAAGCGCCTCTGTATCTGTGGATCTTCACCGTACAGACGGTCTGGCCACTGGCATCCTTGATCTCCAACATGGCATTGACGGTGATGCCACCGTCACGCTTGCTGATGCTCCAGTATGAAGCACCTGCATTACCTGTATCAAAAGCACTGGCGGTGAACACAAAGTGATAGTCGCCTTTACCTTTCTCCAGCATCTTCACGTTCTTTTTCTTCTCTTCGTTCCAACGCTTGACGAAGTATTCCTTGCTGTTTTCAAGAATGTCATCCCAATCATTGTAGACATCCTCGTCTTCAGTTTTCAGCTTCTCCCTGAGTGTCTTGTCTGAAAGGGTCGAGCCCTTCAGGTTGCCTGTCTTGGCATCAAGATAGTTGAACTCCACGGTAGCAGTCTTCCCCGGCTGACGGACTGTCTCCACAAAACTGCCAGATATGACGGTAAACTCCGGTTCATCATCTGCATAGGCTCCCAAGGCTACGATAGCCATCAGCGCCATCATCATTATCTTTTTCATACTTAGTTTGTTTTTATGGGTTTATACTTTCCTAATCACCAAAGCCGAGTTCGTACCGCCGAAGCCGAAGGAGTTGCTCAACACGGTGTTCACCTCCATGTCGACGGTTTTGGCCGTGAGGTTCAGTTTCTCCGAGTACTCGTCGGGATTCTCGAAGTTGATGTTGGGCGCCACGAAGTTGTGCTGCATCATCAGGATGCTATAGACAATCTCTGAGGCACCTGCCATCCAGCACTCATGACCTGTCATCGACTTGGTCGAGCTGATGAGGGCGCGCTGCCCCTGGAACATCCTTCCGAGGGCGATGGCCTCGTACATGTCTCCCTGATGCGTCGACGTGGCATGGGCGTTGATATAATCGATATCATCCAGCACGATGCCTGCATCCTCGACGGCACGCGTCATGGCGATCACACTACCGTTGTCGCTGGGTTCTGAGATGCCGCCGCCATTGCTGGAGAAGCCATAGCCGATGACCTCTGCGAGGATCGTTGCCCCACGGGCCACGGCGTGGTCATAGTCCTCGAGCACGAGGGCAGCCGCACCACCGCTGGGAATCAGGCCGTCGCGGTCCCTGTCAAAGGGGCGGCTCGCCTTCGTGGGTTCATCCATACGGACAGAGAAGGCGTTGAGGGCATCGAACGACGCCATCGAGTAGTAGTTCGTCTCCTGCGCACCGCCACAGAGCACCATATCCTGCAGTCCCTGACGGATGAGCATCATACCCAGTCCGATGGAGTGACTGCCACTGGCACAGGCGGCGCTGATGGTGAAGTTCACGCCACGCAGATGGAAGATGGTGCTGAGGTTCATGTTCACGGTCGAGTTCATCGACTGGAAGATGAGCCCGTAGCCCAGCATCGCCGTATCGTGCTTCTCGTCCATGATCTTCGACGACTCGATGACGGGCTTGGCCGACGAGTCGTTGCCAAAGATACAGCCCACCTCGTTCTGACGCAGGTATTCGTCTGTGATGCCCGCCTGTTCGAAGGCCTGGCGCGAGGCCATATAGGCATACTGCGCCTCTTCCGACATACCGGCACGGGTATGACGGTCGAGCATCTGCTTCGTGATGACAGGTGTCTCCACCTTACCCATCAGTCCGCTGCGATAGCCGTAGCTCAGACGGTCCTGATCGAGTACGATGCCCGACTTGCCTTGATAGAGTGAGTCCTTCACGGTCGCGAGGTCTGTACCCAGACACGACCAGATACCCATTCCAGTTATTACAACACGTTTCACTTTTTTACCTTTTTACCTTTTCACCTTTAAGTGTACAGTCCGCCGTTGATGTTGATGACCTCGCCTGTGATATAGGCAGCCTCGTCTGAAGCGAGGAAAGCCGCCAGGGCTGCCACTTCCTCAGGCGATCCGAAACGTCCAGAGGGGATCATCTTCTTCAGCTCGTCCACGGGCAGGCCCTTCGTCATATCGGTCTCGATGAAGCCGGGAGCGATGGCGTTGACGGTGATGTTACGTGGTGCCACCTCCTGTGCCAGCGCCTTCGTAGCGCCGATGACGGCAGCCTTCGCAGCGCTGTAGTTCGTCTGTCCGGGCAGACCCTTCACACCTGAGAGCGAGGCCATATTGATGATGCGTCCGCCACGCTTGCGGGGCATCATATGCTTCAGCAGATGGCGCGTCACGTAGAAGTAGCCGTTCAGCGTCGTGTCGAGCACCTTGTGCCAGTCCTCGTCGGGCATCATAAACATCACGTTGTCACGACGGATGCCGGCGTTGTTCACCAGCACGCCGAACCAGTCCTCAGGGTGCTTCTGCTCCCACTCCGTCAGGGCCGTCTCGATGGCCTTGGGGTCAGAGGTGTCGAAGGGCAGGAGCTCTGCCGTACCACCGTTGGCGGCAATCTCGTCTGCCACACTCTGGGCTGCCTCACGGTTGCTCAGGAAATTGATCACTACCGGCCATCCTGCCGATGCCAGACGCAAGGCAATGGCCTTGCCAATACCACGGGATGCACCCGTCACTAATGCGTATTTCATTATCCTAATCTCTAAAATTTTTGCAAAAGTACGCATTTTCTTGCAATTATCAGAGAAAAAAATGAAATAATTGTCTTTTTATCAGAATAATTGCTTATCTTTGCCTCAAAATTTGCGCGACTAACTTAAATATTGGTAATATAATTATGGAACAACAGAAACGTTACGGTCACTTCGACGACCAGCACCGCGAGTATGTCATCACAGACCCGCAGACCCCTTGGCCTTGGATTAACTATCTTGGCAACGAGGACTTTTTCTCACTCATTTCCAACACCGCCGGCGGCTATTCCTTCTACAAGGATGCCAAGTTCCGCCGCATCACACGCTACCGTTACAACAACGTGCCAATGGACAATGGCGGGCGCTATTTCTACATCAAGGACGGCGAGACGGTATGGAACCCCGGTTGGAAACCCTGCAAGACGCCGCTCGACTTCTACGAGTGCCGTCACGGTATGAGCTACACCCGCATCACGGGCCGCAAGAACGGCGTGGAGGCCTCCGTGCTCTTCTTCGTGCCCCTGAAGAAATGGGCAGAGGTGCAGAAGCTCACCCTGAAGAACGAATCTCAGGAGGTGAAGCAGCTGAAACTCTTCTCGTTCGAGGAATGGTGTCTGTGGAATGCTGCCACGGATATGGAGAACTTCCAGCGCAACTTCTCAACTGGCGAGGTGGAGATCGAGGGCTCGACCATCTATCACAAGACCGAGTATCGTGAGCGCCGCAACCACTATGCGTTCTATCATGTGAACGCAGAGATCCAGGGCTTCGACACCGACCGTGAGACCTTCGTGGGCCTCTACAACGAGTTTGCCAATCCCGACGCCGTCATGGAAGGCAGGCCCCGCAACAGCCACGCCCACGGCTGGAGCCCCATCGCCTCACACTATATCGAGGTCACCCTGCAGCCGGGCGAGTCGAAGGACTTTGTCTTCCTGCTGGGCTACATCGAAAACGAGCAGGACGAGAAGTTCGAGGCGCCTCAGGTGATCAACAAGAAGAAAGCCCACGACCTCATCGCCGGGCTCGACACGACGGACAAGGTGGACCGCGCCTTCGACATGCTCTGCGCCTACTGGGATGCCCTCCTTAATATATATAAGGTACGTACAGGCAACGACAAGCTCGACCGCATGGTGAACATCTGGAACCAGTACCAGTGCATGGTGACGTTCAACTTCTCGCGTTCGGCCTCGTTCTTCGAGAGCGGCGTGGGCCGTGGCATGGGCTTCCGCGACTCCAACCAGGACCTCGTGGGCTTCGTCCATCAGATTCCGCCCCGTGCCCGCCAGCGCATCATCGACATCGCCTCCACGCAGTTCCCCGACGGCGGCTGCTACCACCAGTACCAGCCCCTCACCAAGCGCGGCAACAACGACATCGGCGGCGGCTTCAACGACGACCCCTGCTGGCTCATCTTCGGTACCGTCGCCTATATTAAGGAGACGGGCGACTTCTCCATCCTCGACGAGATGGTGCCCTTCGACAACCAGCCCGGTTCAGAGGTGACGCTCTTTGAGCACCTGAAGATCTCGATGGACCACGTCATCAACAACCTCGGTCCCCACATGCTGCCGCTCATCGGCCGTGCCGACTGGAACGACTGCCTGAACCTGAACTGCTTCTCGTGGGACCCCAACGAGTCGTTCCAGACCACGGAGAACGTCTCCGAGGGCACGAAGGCCGAGTCGCTCATGATTGCCGGCCTCTTCGTCGTCACGGGCAAGGACTATGTCGCCCTCTGCAAGAAGATCGGCAAGACCGACGAGGCCGCCCGCATGCAGGCTGCCGTCGACGCGATGATCGAGGCCGTGAAGAAGCACGGCTGGGACGGCGAGTGGTATCTCCGCGCCTACGACTTCTACGGCCGCAAGATCGGCTCCAACGAGTGCGACGAGGCGAAGATCTTCATCGAGTCGCAGGGCTGGTGCACGATGGCCGAAATCGGCGCAGAAGACGGTCTGGTGGCCAAGTCGCTCGACTCCTGCAAGAAATATCTGGAGTGCGAACACGGCATGGTGCTCAATAATCCAGCTTTCACGAAATACATTTATGAATACGGCGAAATCAGCTCATATCCAGAAGGTTATAAGGAGAATGCCGGTATCTTCTGCCACAACAATCCGTGGGTTATCATCGGCGAATGTCTCGCCGGCCGGGGCAACGACGCGTGGAGTCACTACGCCAAGATCCTGCCTTCCTACGTCGAGGAGAAATACCAGACGCTGCACAAGGTGGAGCCTTACGTGAACTGTCAGATGGTGGCCGGCAAGGACGCCTTCCGTCCGGGCGAGGGCAAGAACTCATGGCTCACGGGAACCGCCGCCTGGATGTGGTACACCGTCTCGGAGTTCATCCTCGGCATCAAGCCCGACTACGACGGCATCCGCATCGATCCATGTCTGCCCGAGACCGCCAAGACCTACACCGTCCAGCGCAAGTTCCGCGAGGCAGAATACGAGATCACCATCCATCCCAACGGCGCCCAGAAGGGTGTGAAGCAGATTATTCTCGACGGCCAGCCCATCGACGGCACCGTCATCCCCTACTCTCCCGGCAAGCATGTCGTCGAAGCCACGATGTAATTGGTAGATAGTTTAACGTTTACAGTTTATAGATGATTACAAATAGCAGCAGATGGTCGAAGGTGTGGATGGGAATATTCTCCATCCTCCTTCCACTTTCCAGTTTCCTCTTCACGGCCTGCGGCAACAAGCCCAGCGAGGAAGAGATGGCGAAGGCCGAGCAGCTCATCGAGGCCGCCCACAAGGCGAAGGACTACCAGCAGCTGATGCGGCTGGCTGACAACCTGGAGGCCAAAGGTAGCCTCACACCCGCCAAGGCCTACTACTGGCGAGGCTATGCCAGCGACAGGACTAACCGCCGGCGGATGGCCGAGTTCTACTACAACACCGCCCTCAAGGCCGCGGCCGACGAAGACCTCGACATCTACGCCAAGGCCGCCAGCCACCTGGCAAACCTCATGGCCATCAGGGGCGACTACGAGAACGGCCTCAAGCTCACCACGCCCGTCGTGCAGAAGCTGGAGGAGCAGCGATGCGACACCACCAGCGACTACGTGAACCTGCTCATCTATATCGGCTGCTGCCAGGAAGGCCTCGGCACCTCTGGCGAGGCGACGGCCGACGGCTTCGAGAAGGCTTACGAGAAGCACCTCGACAACGTGAAGAAGTACCGCACCGACGAGGCCTACAAGAGCGCCTTCGCCGGACTCATCAACATCGCCTATGCCTGTAACCACACGGGCCAGTACCGCGATGCCCTGAAGTGGAACGGTCACCTGAGCGAGATGCTCAACGAGTACGAGCAGCGCCCGGGCGTCAATCCCGACTATGTCGACAAGCAGCAGGCCCGCTACAGTCTCTACCAGGCGCTGGCCTACGAAGGACTGGAAAAGCCCGAGGAGGCCGCCAAGGCCTTCGACGCCTTCCAGGCCACGGACTACGCCAAGACGCCCGAGGGGCGCATCGCCGCCAACGACTACCTCATCGCCGCCAAGCGCTGGGGAGAGGCTGCCGACAACTACCAGAGCCTCACGGCCCTGCTGGGTGACGGCGAGGACAGCTACTCGCTCGACAACATCCAGTCGCTGGTGCTCAAGAAGTATCAGGCCAACCTCCTCGCAGGCCGTCGCGACAGCGCCGTCGCCATCAGCTTGCAGCTCTGCGACTCCCTCGCCGGAGCCTTCAAGCGCGCCAAGGAGATCGACGCAGCCGAACAGGCCGTCATCGTCAGCAAGGTCGAGGAACTCGGCGACCAGCAGGTGGCTGAAACACGGCACCATCAGATGGAGATGCTCGGACTCCTCGGACTCCTGGCACTCATCGTCCTGGGCTACCTGCTCTACCGCCGCTACCATCACCACCAGCTGATCAAGGCGCACGAAGAGCTGCAGGAAGACCTCGGCACCATCGAGGCCGTCGCTACAGAACGCTCGCGCAACGAGACGGAGCAGCGCCTGGCCGCAGCCATCCAGCAGCGACTCTCCCACGAGCCACTGCCCCAGCGCAAAGACCTCGCACTCTATGTCTCGCAGACGCCTGGCACGATGCCCGGAGGCAGCTTCTACGACACCCTGCTGTGCGACGACACCCTGCTCTTCTGCATCGGCAGCGCCGACGCACAGGGCATCGACGCCGCCACAGCCGCAGCGATGGCATGGGCACAGTTCCGCACCGCTGCCGCTTTCGGACAGGCACCCGAGCAGATTGTCAACGCCATCAGCCAGGCCATCGCCGACGGGCAGAACATCCCCGTGCGCCTCTTCGTCGGCCAGCTCGACCTCACCACAGGACAGCTGCGCTACTGCAATGCCGGCAACAACACGCCGCTGCTCACCGACGAGGAGATCAGCCTGCTGCCCATCGACGACTCCGATCCTGCCGGCAGCCAGCCGGGCATGGTCTATACCGACCAGGAGACCACTATCGCACCGGGCAAGCTGCTCTTCCTCTACACCAACGGCATCGCCGAGGCCAGAGATGCCGACGGCAAACCTCTCGGCGACAAGCAGTTCCGCGGCATGGCCCTCCAGGCCGTGAAGCTCAACGCCAAGCCGCAGCCGTTCTACGACAACATCCTCAAGGCCATCGACAGCTATACCGCCGGTGCCCCGCAGGCCGAAGACCTCACCCTGATGGTCGTCGCCAGGAAATAAACCCCATCACTCTAAACAGACTATGACTCAAGAAAACAGCCCGCAGCCCGCAGACATCAAAGAACTTCTGAACCGCAAGGACCGCTTTGCCGTCCTTGCGGGCTGCAGGATCACGGAAGTCGACGATCGTCACGCCGTCGCAACGATGACGGTCACGGAATCCCATCTCAACGGCGGCAATGTGTGTCAGGGCGGAGCCCTCTTCACGCTGGCCGACCTCGCCATCGCCGCGCTCATGAACCACGGCGGACAACTCACCTTCGGCATCTCCAGCAGTCTGATGTTCGTCTCCAGCGCCCGTCTGGGCGACACGCTCACCGCCGAGGCCGTCAGCGTCGCCGACCACCACAAGATTCCCGCCGTCGAGGTGCGCGTCACCAATCAGGACGGCCGCCTCATCTGCCACGTCACCGGCATGGGCTACCGCAAAAACGCACAACTGGTTTAGTAAGGTTTGATTAGCTGTAGCTTGTCTGTCTTCACCGTCTGAAGCGGTTAACGCCACCGTAGCCGTAGGCGCAGTTCGTGATGGTATATTCGTCACCACCGAACCGGTCGAAAATATCCTTATCCCTGTACAGTTCCGGAAAATAGGCGCCAATCAGTTGCCGCATGTAAAAATGAATCGTCAGATGCGAATATGTCGAGAAATCGGCATCCTTGGAGTATGTGATCAGGAATGACCTATAATAGGGCGAATGATCTTCTGAGTATGATCTGACCTCAAACTCCCGCAACAGGCCTTCATGGACACCGGCAGTCTTTGCATCCCAATTGAATTCCTCGGGGTAGTCGATGATTTTCAGTTCCGGGTATGGCCCCTTCTTGTTCAGCACGGCATGATAGTCAGACAGGTTTCTCTTGGCGTGAGGCGGTATGGCGATGATGCGCCGGTTGGAGATCGTATCGTCTCTCTCGGGGTCAAAATAACAGTATCTGGTACTGTCATGGTATATTCTGTAACAGTTCCCCTTGTCAATGTAGATGGTCTTGTCGGTCTTGTTCCTGATTTCTATGAAATACAGGCGGTTCTCCATGTCGTTGACGGCAGTGTCCTGAACCCAGCGTTTCACAACGTTCACCTCGACGTCGGCGGTCGACATGACCGAGTTCTTCTTTACCCCGAACACAGCGGTATATCCCAACGGCCGCCCCGACGAAGGCATATGAGGGTGTTGATAGCTGTTATATCTCTTGATCACCTTCTGGTTGTTCTTGTCCGGCACCGCCTCAACCAGCTCCTGTGCACACGAAGGCGCAGCCATGGCCATGACCATAGCAAACAGAAGGCTTCTGAAACTGATGACATAACCCTTCACGATGTTTGTTGAATGAGGTTTATGCATGATTGGGTGCAAATGTACCTAAAAAAAGTGGCACCACCAAATAATTCGCTTACTTTTTTCGTAAAGCCTCAAAATGGATTTTATGCTATCAGCACCGCACAAGCGTACTGAGAGACTTTGAAGCCCTTGTTGTTTTCCATGGCGTTCGTAAATCTTACTTTTTTACCTTTTTACCTTTACATCATTGTACTTCCAGCAGCACCGAGGATAAGGGTGATGATGTAACTGATCACTTGGAGGATCTTATTAACTGTTTTGTTCATAACTTTTTGATGTTTTAGATGGTGAATTACTAGGGTTATTTATATCTTTACAACCATCGTGCAAGGTGAGTGAAAAGGTAAAAAGGTAAAAAAGGCCTGAGCGTGACAGTTACAGTTGTTACAGTTAAAAAATGAGGTGTATATCCTCTTTTAAAATCTTTATAAATATCTGATATATAGATAGTTATATATATATTATCAAGAATGGACACCCTCAAAAATAAAACTGTCACAACTGTAACTGTCACAAACGGCCATCTGAAAATTATCTAAATAGCTGAATTACAATGAGATACGATATCAGTAAAGCGACTCGCCCGCTATGCCGAACCTCGGTAAAGGCACAGAATGTATCAAAATCCTGCTCACGCAGGCCTCAAAAGACATGCACGAACCCCTCGTTCCGATGTTGTTCCCTATCCTTGGCGCACACATCAGCGCGTCGGAATTTCAATATCCTGACTACAGTTGGAAGGAGCTGACGGGCAAATGCAATGCCTGACTTTAGGCTGACTAAAGTGGGGGTTTAGTCCGTCT
>Ga0265298_10007003_pt1 | contig 13797 bp, 13 predicted proteins | sample AusTroGonzalo_MG_3_FD_193486 | JGI IMG/M metagenome (GOLD analysis project Ga0265298, IMG submission 193486) | Bovine rumen microbial communities from tropical cattle in Woodstock, Queensland, Australia - Gonzalo_01 | ecosystem: Host-associated > Mammals > Digestive system > Stomach > Rumen ...
TTACCTTGAATGGATATCCCTCTGTTCTACCGCAAGGCGGTCGCAGCGCTCGTTCTCGGGGTGTCCTGCATGACCCTTGACCCAGTTGAAGGTAACGTCGTGCTTCTCCAGCAGGGGCAGCAGCTGCTCCCAAAGGTCTACATTCAGAGCAGGCTTCTTGTCGGACTTTATCCAGCCCTTTTTCTTCCAGCCGTATACCCAGCCCTTGGTGATACTGTCTACCACATACTTGCTGTCGGTAGTGAGTATGACCCTGCATGGCTCCTTCAGCGCGGAAAGTCCCGTTATAACGCCGAGCAGCTCCATTCTGTTGTTGGTGGTGGCGCTGTCGCCGCCTGAGAGCTCCTTCTCTACGGTACCGAAGCGAAGGACCACTCCGTAGCCGCCGGGTCCCGGATTGCCGCTGCAGGCGCCGTCTGTGAATATCTCAACTGTTTTGATAGTATCACCCCTGCCTTTACGTTATTTTTGTAGGGGCGGATATTATCCGCCCGAGGATATAACGATAAAACCAACGGGGCGATATAGGCATCGCCCCGTTATTTACAGTCATATATGTGTTATTGGCACGGACGCCCAATGGGCGTCCCTACAATTTAATTACGCATTACGAATTACGAATTAATAAGCCTTGCCCCAGTATACCATGCACTTTGCAGGCTTGCCGCAGCATACGCACTTGTCGCTGAGCTGCTCCTGATCGAAGGGTATACATCTTGAACCGACACCGGTCTTTTCCTTGACCTCGTCCTCGCAGGCTTCCTCGCCGCACCACATAGCCTTGATAAAGCCGTCGCCCTTTTCCAGAGCCTTGTTTATCTCGTCGATGCTCGTGCAGGCATATGTCCTGTTTGCGCGGTTCTCCGCAGCCTTATTGAACATACCCTCGGGTATCTCCTTCTCAAGAAGAGCCTTTACATAGACCGCAAGGTCGCCAAGTGAAACTGTCTTCTTCTCGCCGCTGTAGCGTATTGCGACTATGCACTGATTTTCCTCTATATCACGGGGACCTATCTCGATACGTACAGGTACGCCCTTCATTTCGTATTCAGAGAACTTCCAGCCCGGTGAGTTCTCGCTGTCGTCAAGCTTTACTCTTATGCCTGCTGCTTTCAGCTCGTTGAGGAGCTCATTCGCTTTTTCGAGAACGCCCTCCTTGTGCTGTGCGATAGGCACGATAACTGCCTGTATGGGAGCGACTGCAGGAGGAAGAACAAGTCCGCTGTTGTCGCCGTGAGTCATGATTACTGCGCCGATAAGACGGGTAGTAACGCCCCAGCTTGTCTGGTGGGGATTTACTCTCTTGTTTTCCTTGTCGGTGTACTCAATGCCGAATGCCTTTGCAAAGCCGTCGCCGAAATAGTGTGAGGTACCTGCCTGCAAAGCCTTGCCGTCGTGCATGAGAGCCTCGATAGCATAAGTGGAGACAGCTCCGGCGAACTTGTCGCTCTCTGTCTTCTTGCCCTTGATAACAGGCATAGCAAGGGACTTCTCGCAGAAATCAGCATATACATTGAGCATACGCTCTGTTTCCTCGATAGCCTCCTCGGCTGTCGCGTGTATGGTATGACCTTCCTGCCAGAGGAACTCTCTTGAACGGAGGAAGGGTCTTGTGGTCTTTTCCCAGCGGACAACGCTTACCCACTGATTGTAGAGCTTGGGCAGATCGCGGTAGGAGTGAACTATATTAGCATAGTGCTCGCAGAAAAGAGTCTCAGATGTAGGACGTACACAGAGCCTGTCCTCCAGCTTCTCGTTTCCGCCGTGAGTTACCCATGCCACCTCAGGAGCGAAGCCCTCAACGTGATCCTTTTCCTTCTGGAGAAGGCTCTCCGGGATAAACATCGGCATACAAACATTCTCATGCCCCAGTCTCTTGAATTCGGTATCAAGGATATGCTGCATATTTTCCCATATCGCATAGCCGTAGGGACGTATTACCATACAGCCCTTTACGCTTGTATATTCTATAAGCTCTGCCTTTTTGCAGATGTCGGTATACCACTGAGCAAAATCCTCGTCCATTGAGGTTATCTCGGATACCAGCTTTTTATCTTTTGCCATAGGTTATGACCTCTTTCTGAAATATTTAAATAGGTATTATAATTATATCATTTCCCCGCTGTGTTGTCAATGCGTCATATACGCATGAAAAGATATATGAGAACTACTGCCGCAACGATCATACCAATGATCAGGAACGCGGCTAATCCTACCTTTTTGCCAGTGCTCACATACTCGTCGTACTGGCTGTTCTTCAGGCGCATTATAAGAACAATGATAAGAAGTATGTTGAATATGCCTACTGCAAGCCACATGATGCTGAGGCGTGTGCTTGTCAGGTCTATGTACATACTGGTCTGGAACTTGTTCATTGCCATGGGATTGTCAAGACGGAAGTTGTTCTCCACCTTGCTGTTTGATTTCTTTACCTTGCCCCTTATCGTCTTATTTTTGAAATTCTTGTACTCACCGTCGAAGTTGTCTCCGAAATCCTTGGGAGCGCGTACAATAAGCGCCCTTTCCTCGTCCTCCGAAAGGATCATGAAATAATAATCGCTTCCCATAGGTATAAAATTGACCCTGTTCTCTATCCTCAGGTTATAGTGATTGCTGCCGTAAGGCGGTATACCGCTTACCATCTCTCCGCCGTCCAGTCCGGAGGTGAACGCCTCGTCAAGTGTCACTTTCTCTCCTGTAAGGCCGGATATACCGTATCCTATACAGAACAGCGTAAGAATTACAAATATTAAGATTCCCCAGACGGGTGATACTTTTCTTTGATTCATATAAACCTCTCCTAAAAGTTATTCTTCAGTTTCCTCTGCTTTTTCAACTGCCGGCTTTGTCACGCAACAGACCTCGATACGGTGATGCTTCACCTCGGTTATGTCTATATGTAGCCCTCCCGTGTCAAGTGAAAGCTGCGAACCGTCCTTGGGTATCTCTCCCAGCTCCGCTATGACATATCCGCCGAATGTCTCGTACTTATCGGCAGGAAGAACCACGTCAAGCTCCTCGCAGACATCGCTGAGAGAGCAGATACCGGGAACTGTCCATGTGTTGTCCCCTGTCTTTTCAAGTCTTACCGCAGGCTCGTCCTCAGGGTCGTCGGCAAAGTCGCCCACAAGCTCCTCAACGAGATCGGTAATAGTTATGATACCGCTCATTCCGCCGTATTCGTCAACTACGATAGCGAAATGGTCGGCACCGCGCTGCTTCATCTGGTCAAAAAGACGGTCAGCCTTCATATTTTCATGTACGAAGCAGGGCTCATGTACTGCTGAAGCCATGATATTATCACGGCTCTTGTCGTCAAGACGGAAGTAGTCCTTGGCGTTCAGGACACCGATGACGTTGTCCACGCTCTCTCCACATATAGGGAAGGAGGAGTGCCTTGTGCGGTGGATAGTCTCCTCCCATACGCTGGTATCGTCGTCGCTCCAAAGTACGTCAACGTCAGTCCTGTGAGTGCAGACCTGCTCCACTGTGGTATCGTCAAACGCGAACACGTTCTTTATTATGCGGTTCTCGTCCTCGTCGATAGTGCCCTTTTCGGCACCTGCGTCGGACATCATGAGTATCTCTTCCTCTGTAACGGTATCGTCCTCGCTGTCAGGGTCTATGCCCATAAGTCTGAGTATGCCGTTTGAGGAGATATTGAGAAGCCATACCATAGGCGCAAAAAGCCTTGACACAAAGGTTATCATGCCGCTCGTCGCAAGAGCTATCTTTTCGGGATCCTTCATTGCAAGGCGCTTTGGTACGAGCTCGCCGAACACAAGAGTGAAGAAGGAAAGCACCAGTGTTATGAGAACTACCGATACCTTCTTTATCACTGCCGCCGGTATGCCTGTGCCTGTTTTCACAAGTGCAGATGTGAGCAATTCCGAAAAGCTGTCGGCTGCAAAGGCGGCTCCTATAAAGCCTGCCAGTGTGATAGCCACCTGTATGGTGGCAAGAAAGCGTGTAGGCTGGTCTGTGAGCTTTTTGAGCTTTATCGCTTTCTTGTTGCCGCTTGCCGCCAGCTTTTCAAGGCGCACGTCACTTGTGGAAATGACTGCCACCTCAGTACACGCAAAGAGCGCATTCAGCGCTATAAGTATAATCTGCAGAATTATCTGCCCTATCATTATTCATATCCTCCGTAAAAATATAATCATTTCTCTTAAACCTCATAAAGGCACAGCCTAACACAAGCGATAGTGCAGACCATGCCTTGACAGCATATATTCAACGAAGAATCTTGTATTATCAGGATTACTGCCATCAGGGGCACCGTCCATTGTGTTTTTCATCTCCTTTTTGGTATAGTATTTTTATTATAGCGTATTATTATATTTTTGTCAAGTAAGGCAGCTTTTTTGTGCTTTCTGCAAAAGAAATGGCTGCACATAAATGTGCAGCCATTTGTCTTTACTGTGCCGGAATATGCTTATTCCGCTGTTTTAAAGGTTATTTCTCCTGATTCGTATACTATCCCGCCGAGCTTTTCACACGGTTCCAGATCCATGAACACAAATGTAAACGCTGATCCCGGAACTGCCGCAGCACTGTATAATCCCAGCTTTCCGTCATCTGTACCGAATACCATTTCACTTTCCGTATTGAAAAAATCAAAGTATGTGATACTTTCCGCAGCGGGATCAAAATACCCTGCTTTGGAGCGGTCAGGTGTGGAACGATTTGCTCCGGGGCCACGCGAATACGTAAAGTAAAGCTCTGCCGCACCGTCGCCGTTCATATCCGCAGCAGCAAATGCTGTCACTCCTAAACCTCCGCCGTAATCGCCAAGCACGTACAGCCTGTCGTTGTATACAAGATAGGTCTCACCGGTATAATCACTGCTCTGCTTGAATACCTCAAATCCGTATTTTTCCGTTATTTCGGACGGCATTACATTATAGACGTAATCTTCATCATCACTGTTGCCTCCGAACTTGTTGAGGAAAAGCGACACATTTTCCTTTGAAGGACTCAAAAGAAATGTGTCGGGCTCGATCAGAAAAAACTCTTTATCTTGCCGAGGAGGTATTCCTGTATGCAGAGAGCGTCGTTTGTTGTAAGTCCCTCGCTCTCCTTGTCAACATCAGCGTTTACCTTGCCCTGTACTGTGATGTGGTGCTCGTCTGTACCGTTGACATCGAACTTGTTGGGGTTTGCAAGGCACTGCATAATGAGAACTGCGTCGCCCATATCTACCTGACCGTCATTGTTTGCGTCGCCTGCCAGTGTGATCGGGAGCTCGCCTGTTACTGTAGTAGTCGTGGTAGTATTTGTATCTGTAGAAGTGGTAGTTGAAGTTGTTGTATCAGATGTAGTCGTCGTAGTCTCTGATGTAGTGGTTACTGTTGTTGTGGTAGTTGTAGTTACCTTGTCTCCGCCTGCGATAGTAGTTCTTACAGGGTCGGAAGCTGTCTTGCCCTCAACTATCGACTTGAATGCAGGCTTAGCCATGAATTCCTTGTCGAATATGAGCGGGTTCTGTGAAGCTCTCCAGCTCTTGGGGTCTGTGATTCCCCAGAAGATAACTGCTGAGATCTTGTCGCTGTACTTCTCGTAAAGGTCGAAAAGTCCCTTGTAATATTTAGCCTGTACGTCGAAGTATTTGTCGTCGGAGTGCTCCTGTACTGTAGCGTCGAGCTCTGTGATCTGAACGTCGAGACCGAGGCTTGTGTACTTCTTGAGTGCGTTCTCGTACATACTCAGTGACGGGAATGCAGCGTCAAGGCTCTGTCTTACGTCAAGGTGAGACTGCATACCGATACCGTCGATGTTGCCCGCTGCCTTGATCCTCTCAGCCATTTCGCATACAGCGCTGAGCTTGCCTGTCATATACTCGTTATAGTCGTTATAGTAGAGCTTGCAGCCCTCAGGAGCGTACTTCCTTGCGTACTCAAATGCGTAGTCGATGAAGGAGTTGTCGCCGAATACAGCTACCCAGTCAGAAGCGGCGTAGTTGTTTGACTGACCGCAGTGACCTGCCTCACGGGGCTTTCCGTCATCTGTCCACGCCTCGTTAACAACGTCGCAGGCATAGAAGTTTACGTCGGGATAGAGCTCTTTAAGTGTAGCGAAGTAGCTCTTGATATAGTTTTCCATACGCTTCTTCATCTTGTCGGGAGAAACGTAATCCTTATTCTCGTCGTAGTCCTCCTTGAAGAACCACTCAGGTGTCTGGCTGTGCCAAACAAGTGTATGAACTCTTACGGGGATACCGTACTTTCTTGCGTAGTTGAGAACAGGCTTTGCCTGTGAGAAGCTTATCTGCGGAGTCACGTCGTCCCCTGTCTCCTCGAAGTATTCAAGGGTCTTGGTCTTGTTGAGGACGTAGTCGGGCTTCATCTGGTTGCCGACTGTTATGCTCTCGCCGAAGTGCTTCTGGAGAAGGTCCATAAAGGGCTGTGAGGACATATCCTCAGGAGAAAGGGCAGTACCTATCTTGAACTTGTCCTTGTATATCTCGCTGAGTGAGGGAAGATCGCTCTCGATCTCCACACGGGGAGCCTCTGTGATCTTTACGTCGTCGATGAATATGGACTCCTGTCCGCCCTCGAAGTATACATATACTCCTTCCATACCCTCAGAATAGCTTATGGGAACATTCTTTATATCAGCCCAGCCGTTTCCGCCGCCGCTGGTAGCCTGAATGTTCTGCTTGAGGTTGGAGTACGAGGTATCTCCGTCCACGCTGAACTGGAAGCTGAGGGTGGTGTTGGTGTACCATTCTCCTCTTACCGAGCAGGAGAAGTAATACTGTGTGTCAGGCTCAAGGAAGCCGTCCATGCGGAATGCAGGTCCGTGCCATGTGTCGCCTCTCTCTGTAGCGGCAAGTCCGCTGTCGCCGCTCTTTGCAGCGTCCGCAGAGATAGAGAGAACAGTCTTGTCATCTCCGCCTCTGTTTGACCAGTGCTCGAGATCAGCCTCGCTCTCGAATCCGCATTCGTAAACTACCTTGCCCTCTGATGATGCAGCAGTTTTGTTGTTTGTAAGCTGTACGCCTGCGGGTGCCACCGCATTGACAGCCGAAGCTGAAGCTGAAAGCGTCATTGCTGCACCCATAACGCCTGCTACAAGCTTCTTGAAGTTTTTTCCTCTCATAGTTAATTCCTCCAAAAATAAATTTTTGTGTCTATATTGTATCATGATTATGCATATATGTCAATGCAGCTCACGGTCAAAGAGCAATAAATGGTTAGGTTGCACTTATAATATGCTCAAAAATGGTCAGTCCGTTCAATGTTCGTTCATTTGCTTTTTGGAGCTTCGGGCTTCATATTCTCAAGTGCATATTCGCAGCACTGAACGACAAGCTGATTAAATGATATATCATGCTTTGCAGCTAACCTTTCAAGCTGCTCTATCAGCGGATCGGGCATTCGTATCGTCTTATTCGATGATGACGGCTTTTTAATTTCAAACATTTTATTATTCACTCCAACATTAATAGTATAATTAAATTCTACCCTATATTTTTTGTGAATAATACACTTAAAATAGCAAGTAATTTTTACTTGCATATTATGCGTTTATATGATATAATAAAATTACAAAATAAAACAATAAGGGGGTATCCTGTAATGAAAAAAGGTACTAAGGTCATTTTAGGGGTAATCGGTGTACTTATCATCGGCGGTGTCATAGGTGCCAACAGCGGTAAGAACTCAGATAAAGCAAATTCGCCTGAAAGGTCTGTTTCTACTGTTGCAACAACAATAGCTTCTCAGACCAAAACAAATAAAACGACAAAAGCCAAAACAACAACTGTTTCGACAGCAACGACTGAATCAAAAACAGAAGCTCCCACTCCAAGCGTAACCGAGCCTGTAACGGAAGCACCTACTGAGCCGAGTGAAACATTATCTCAGAAAAATGCCCTTCGCTCTGCCAAAAGCTATATCCAAATGATGGGATTTTCGTATACAGGTTTGATACAACAGCTTGAATTTGAGGGATATCCACATGAGGACGCAGTATACGGAGCTGATAACTGCGGTGCGGACTGGTTCGCTGAGGCTGCCGAATCTGCCCAAAGCTATATAAATTTAATGCCAATGTCAAAAGAAGAGCTTATCAATCAGCTTGAATTCGAGGGATTTACCAGCGAGCAAGCCGAACACGGAGCTCAGGCAGTTGGATATTGAAAAATGGTTCTAAATTTTTTTGGGGGGCGGATATTATCCGCCCCTACTTTTTTACGGGCGAGCGGAACTCGCCCCTACAGGCTAACGGCTAAGGGCTAAAGGCTGACAAAATGCACACAATTCGGTGAAATAGCTCCTCATTTTTCTACTTCGCAAAACTGAAACGAAACACGAGAAAGAGAGAGAACAAGAGTATAAGTGAGAGATTTAAAGAGAAAACAGAGTATATATTAAAAAAATCCGCAAAAACCTCTTGACAGACGGGTTCCTATAGTGTATAATAATTCTTGCACTGCGGCGGAACAGGCGTTTTTTCGGGAAGCAAGAGGCAGGTCCTTACGCTTCTGACAGAGGCTCTGCCTCTTGTTTCTGGATACGCTTTCCGCCCGAAATTTATTACAGGAGGAAAATATTATGTCAACTACACTGGCAAAACCCGCAGAAGTAAGCCGTACTTGGTATATCCTCGACGCTGAGGGACAGTCTCTCGGTCGTGTTGCTGCTAAGGCTGCTCACATTCTCAGAGGCAAGCACAAGCCCACCTTCACTCCCAATGTTGATTGCGGAGATCACGTTATCGTTATCAACTGCGCTAAGGCTGTTCTCACAGGCAGAAAGCTTGAGCAGAAGAAGTATTACTGGCACACAGGCTGGATCGGCGGTCTCAAGTCCATTTCCTACAAGGATATGATGGCTCAGCAGGCTGACAGAGCTATGATGATCGCTGTTAACGGTATGCTTCCCAATAACAGCCTCGGCAGAGCTCAGCTCAAGAGACTCAGAACTTACAAGGACGCTAATCACAAGCAGGAGGCTCAGAAGCCTGTTGCTTACGAGCTTTAATAGGAGGTGCTTTTAAATGTACGAATCAAAGGTTAAATACTACTACGGCACAGGCAGAAGAAAGCACTCCGTAGCAAGAGTAAGGATCTATCCCGGTTCAGGCAATGTTACTATCAACGGCAGAGGCATCGACGACTATTTCGGTCTCGAGACACTCAAGCTCATCGTTCGTCAGCCCCTCGCTCTTACAGACAATATTGAGAAGTTCGACATCATCTGCACTGTTGCAGGCGGCGGCGTTACAGGTCAGGCTGGCGCTATCAGACACGGTGTTTCAAGAGCTCTTCTTGAATTCGATCCCGAGCTCCGTCCTACACTCAAGAAGGCCGGATTCCTCACTCGTGACCCAAGAATGAAGGAGAGAAAGAAGTACGGTCTCAAGGCTGCACGTCGCGCTCCTCAGTTCTCAAAGAGATAATCACATTATCGCTATCAAGTACCTTTGCTATGCAGAGGTACTTTTTTTATTTGAAAGGCATATTACGCTCCATTGCTTTCCTCTCGATTGATAATTTCCTGTCCTGCCCAATTGAACAAAAAGCGGCAGATTTTTTATACACATTTAACATCAATATACTTGCCGTAAAAACATATATCATTAATCCTTTAAGAATATGAACTAAATAATAATAATGTCATTATAATAACAAAAGCTATAGTTCCCATAATATAGCAATTTATATTTCTGATTCGCTGTACTTTTACCGCTCATTTGCAAATATTAACGTAATGTTAACAAAATAATCCACCTTTTATTCGCTTTTTCGGTTGAAAAAATATACCTAAAAGGTGTATAATTTTTATATAACAAAGAGGAATTATTTTAGCTTTAAATTCAAAATCCTGCTTCCGATATCATGAAGAAAGGTCAGAGATATCGCTGCGTGCCTTTTCGGAAGTATCAGGACATCAATGCTCAAGACGATCCGAGGTGATTCAAAAATGAATTCAGAAGCTATTTTCAGTGCCGCTCATTCAACATCCATAAGAATACTTGAATCAGGTGCGTTCGTATCTCCCGATGATACCGTTTGTTCCATCGAATCTGCTTCCGGCAGGATCTACACCGGCATAAGCCGCGCCGACAGGACTGGCATTATACACGCAGAAATTGACGCAATAAGAAATATGCAGGCTGCAGGTGAAAATATCATAACAGCCTTGCTCCTCATAAATACGCAGAGCAGGCTGCCTCTGCTCCCCTGCAACAACTGCGTGGGTTATATCCTTTCGCTCGACCCAGCAAATGTCAGCTGTATGATACTTATGCAGGACAGACCGATAAACATAAATGAAGTCAGTTTATTTGCAGCACCGATAGACTCCGGTCCCGAACCTCAGAATCTTGGTACTCTTTCACAGTCACAGTATTTGCAGTATATCTCCAACGCTTCGGCAGCGCCTATAAAAACAGCTGCCTCTGCGGAAACAGAAGAAGCCGCAAAAAAGCCTCTGAATTCCGTGAGCACCGCAGAAATACTCGAAGTCTCGGCAGAAGTCGAGGCAAACAACCAGAGCTCCAACGGCAGTATCCTGAAAGACAAGGTAAAGGACTTTCTCAAAGCCGCAGATGACGATACGGACGATTTTCTGAACAGTCTTCCGCAGACGACAAAAAAAAAGTTCGGCTTTTTCAGAAAATAAGCTTAGTATAAGGGAGGTATTACGTCATTATGAATGATTCAAAAAAGATATCGACAGTAAGTATCGTTCTTATAATCGAGCTTATTATTATGATAATACTTTCTCTTGTTGTAACCAAGACCATCAGCTCCACTACGCGGAAAAGCTCAATGGATAATATGCAGACGATAGCAAACGAACGCGCTCATATAATCCAGACCTATGTTGAAAATTCAGAAAATATCCTGAAATATTACAGCAAAGCAGAACAGATAACCAATCTTCTTAACGATCCCACGGACAGAAGCCTTCAGGAGAAGGCTCAGGCTTATACCGAAAACTACTCAAAAGATATACCCAATCTTGAGGGCATATATGTCAGCGAGTGGAATACTCATGTTCTTGCGCATACAGACGCCGATGTAGTCGGACTTGTGACACGTAAGGACCCTGAGCCGCTGCAACAGCTGCAGGACGCCATGCTTGAAGCTGGCAGCGGTGTATACAACACAGGTATAATCCTGTCTCCTGCCAGCGGAAATCAGATCGTTTCGATGTACAAGGCAGTTTATAACGAAGCCGGCGAGCCTATCGGACTTGTGGGTCTCGGTATATATACAGATAAGCTCGTAAACACACTCAACGACCTCAGCATAAACGGCATTGAAGACGACTTTTACACAATGGTAAACGTCACCGATACAAAGTATATCTTCAACGACAACGCCGATCTTATCGGCAAGGCTACCGAAAACAAGACCATCAGACAGATATGTACCATGCTAAGCAAAGGTGAGGGCAGCAAGGAAGGCAGCTTTGAATACAAGTCAAACGGAAATACCTACATTTCCACCTATACCTATATGCCTGAGTATAACTGGCTCCTGATGCTTGACGACACCAAGAAGGAGATATACTCCCTCACAAACCTGATGCGTCTGTATATGGCGATATTCGGTATCGCAATACTCGGTCTCATCATTCTTTTCAGCTTCATAAACAAGAAACAGGAAAAGATGAACCAGAAGCTCGCTTCAACCATAGTAAAGAGCAACAAGACAAAGGAATCCCTCTATGCCGCAATGTTCAGGGACGTCCTGACTGACGTGAGGAACCGCGTGGCATTCTCTATGGACTTTGAAGAAGCAAACTCCACCGATGAATTCCCGTATTACTTCGTTATGTTCAATATATCAAACTTCAGCGACATCAATTCCCGCTACGGAAACGATACCGGCGACTGGCTGCTTGTAAGAACTGTGGATATACTCAGACAGGTATTCAAAAACAGCAGGATATACCGTACCGGAGCTGACGAGTTTGTAGTAACGACACAGGTGAACAGCGCTGAAAAACAGTCAGCCGCTGTCATCGAGGACGCTCAGGACGCTTACGAAAGACTTACCTCTCCGCAGCAGACGCCTTCAATGGGCAAGGTAAACTTCGGATACAGAGCGGCTGTCGCAAAAAAGACCGGAACTATAAACACCTCTGTCATAACCGTTCTGAAGGCTATGCTCAACAAGGACCCCGAGTCCCAGTTCGGACGCATAAACTTCACGGACCTCAGTTGATAACAGCATGATATCACAGTAAGCTCAGCCCCTGAGCGTTCATTCAGGACCTCAGGGGCGTCAGTTTGACAAAGGGCTTTTTCCATGCTATAATATAAAAAGTATAAACCATTTTTACAAACGAAAGGCTGATAGTATGTTCTGGAAAAATACAAACATACAACTTCAAAAAGGCGATGTTTTCCCGACTGCGGGGATAGTGCGCCCTTTTGCAGCTTTAGTCAGTTAAAGCGTAACTGTTTCTTCAGTCTGTAAAAATAACGATTTACCGCGCATTATCTCCTTAACTGCTTTAAACTTCAGTTTAAGGAGATTTTTTATGTTCAATATCAGAAAACAGCTTTCAAGGCTGTATTTATCATCAATAATCAGCAACTTAACTATTACCGGAGCATGGCTCGCAATACTTGCCTCACGGGGATTCAGCCTTGTGGAAATAGGTATTACAGAGACCATATTCCATATAGTCAGTATTATTTTCGAGATACCCTCAGGAGTTATGGCAGACGTCTTCGGCAGAAAGAAAATGCTCATCGTAAGCAATATTATGTACACGATAGCAACTTTGATAATGATAGCTTCAGACAGCCTGTTCACGGTTTGCCTGTCTATAGCCTTTCACGCCCTGACCTACAATTTCTCCTCGGGTACGGGCGACGCCCTTGCATATGACTCAATGAAAAAGGCGAGGATACAGAGTAAATTTGAACGCTACGAATCAAACCAGCTAACTATCTACAGGGTCTTTACAGGAATCTCAACTCTGTGCGCAGGCTTTGCCCTGGCTATCGGCTACAGACTTGCGTATGCAACAGACCTTATAGTCTGCGCAGCGCAGTTTTTCGTCCTTTCAACGCTCACAGAAGTGAACTTCAATAAGACGGCTGATGATGATAAAAAAATCATCGCAAGGATACGGGACTGCTTCCGGGAAAGCTTTCTGTTTCTGAAAAGCGCACGAAAAGCAATGTGGCTCATGCTCTGCAACTCCTTTGTAGGAGCTGTGGATATACTCCTGCTGTTCTTTTTACAGGCGAAGCTGACGGAAAAAGGCATACCGAACCGGTGGCTCGGTCCTGCGCTGCTGTTTATGGAGCTCGGAGGAGTCGTGGGCTCAAAGCTGATACTCAAATTGCCTAAGCTTAGCTATAAGACAGTTTTCGCATTTACAGCAGCTCTTGTTCTTGCCGGTATCGGTCTTGAGCACGCAGAAAGCTGCCTGATAATGGCGATCGGCGGATTTATCGCAGCAACAGGTGATGACGCTTTGCAGGTCCGTACAAATGCAAAGCTGCAGAAGCTGTTCCCCTCAGAGCAGCGTGCGACCCTCACATCTGTGGAATCCCTGAGCTTTTCGCTGATAATGATAGTTCTGTCACCACTTGCGGGATATCTGTTTACCTGCTGGTAATAACAAAAGGCCCTTGCTCATCGGACAAGGGTAACTATTTACAAAATAAAAAGGACTGCTTTTGCAGTCCTTTATATAATGTCGGCACTGATTTAGTTTCCCGGGCCGTCACCAGCCAAGTATCGTCAACGCGAATGAGCTTAACTTCCGTGTTCGGAATGGGAACGGGTGTGACCTCATTGCCATAAGCACCGACTAAAAT
>Ga0265298_10007004_pt1 | contig 13796 bp, 9 predicted proteins | sample AusTroGonzalo_MG_3_FD_193486 | JGI IMG/M metagenome (GOLD analysis project Ga0265298, IMG submission 193486) | Bovine rumen microbial communities from tropical cattle in Woodstock, Queensland, Australia - Gonzalo_01 | ecosystem: Host-associated > Mammals > Digestive system > Stomach > Rumen ...
CGAGGCCGTCACGTAGGGAATCAGCACGTCCATCACCACTTCCAACGCCGTCCAGACGGGCGTCAGCAGCGACGCTTTCCAGTAGTCGCCGATTTGCTTATAGAGTGTCTTTATCATCTGTAAACCATATAATGTCCGCCGTCGCTCTGACAGTATTTGCGCACGAGTTGCTGGATAAACTCGGCATTCTGGCGCACGCGCTGTTCGTCGCCGTCGTAGCCGTTGATAAGCACCACCAGATGGGTGGTCTCGAGTGTCATCTTCGTCCGCTCGTTGTCGCTGGTGGGCGTCCCTACCCCACCCACGGCATCGCGGTAGACGGGCAGTCCTGCGATATTGAGCATTCCTCGGCCAATGCCCTCGTAAGGCTCACCTTCGCGACCCACACCCAACGTCAGCGTGTCGCCCACGAACTTGTCGGCATCGAAGCCCCCAATACTATAGCCGAAGGCTATCGAGGCAAGGTTCACCAGGTCGACGAGCGTGTCTATCTGGTACAGTTCTTTCCCCTGCAGCATCCGCCGAATGAGCTGCTCCGAGGCAGGACGGTAGCGCGAGGGATCCTTGCCGCAGGCCTTGTACACCCGCCGCGTGGCAGCAATGCCGCTCTGTTCCTTCAGCGACTCAGTAGTCAGCTCCTGTCGGAACCGTTCTTCCAACTGGTGTATTTCCTCCCACAACTCAGCACAGTACGGTGTATTCACCACCTGCGCCTCCACACAAGCCCCTACAAACCCAGGGCACACCTGTTCTATTTCCTGTGATACGATGATGTTCATATTCTTCAGTATTACACTCACTTAATCATCTCCAAGAACTCGTCCTCAGAGACGATGCGGATGCCGAGTTTGTTGGCTTTCTCCAACTTTGACGGGCCCATATTGTCGCCAGCAAGGATGAAGGAGGTCTTGCCGCTGATGCTGCTGACGTTCTTGCCGCCGTTCTGCTCGATGATGAGCTTGTACTCGTCGCGGCTGTGGTGCTGGAAGACGCCGCTGATGACAACGCTCTGGCCTGAGAGCTTGTCGCTCTGGGCAGCCGTCTGCTCAGCCGATAGTTCGAACTGCAGGCCATAGCCACGCAGACGCTCTACAATCTGGCGGTTCTGCTCGTTGTGGAAGTAGCTGATGATGCTCTTGGCCATCACCTCGCCAATGCCCTCCACCTCCTGCAGTTCCTCAAGGCCGGCGTTCATCAGAGCGTCCATCGACTTGAAGTGGCGGGCCAAGAGACGGGCAGATGTCTCGCCGACGAAGCGGATGCCGAGGGCAAAGACGACGCGCTCGAAGGGTACTTCCTTCGACTTCTGTATGCCGTTGACGATGCGCTGGGCTGACTTCGTGCGTGAGCCGTCGCCGTTAATCTGCTGCACGTCGATGTCGTAGAGGTCGGCCACGTTGTGGATGAGTCCGCGACGGAAGTACTCATCGACGGTCTCAGGCCCCAGCGAGTCAATGTTCATGGCCTTGCGGGCGATGAAGTGCTCGATGCGGCCCTTGATTTGCGGCGGACAGCCAGTGTCGTTGGGGCAGTACCAAGCGGAAGACCCACCCCCAGCCCCTCCCTGCAGAGGGAGGGGAGAATCAAATGAAGGCTTCCCTCCCTCAGCAGGGAGGGGTTGGAGGAGGGTCTTCACCAGCGGTGTACCACACTCCGGACAGCGCTTGATGAACTGCACGGGCTGGGCGATGATGGGACGCTGGTCGATGTCGACACCCACAATCTTGGGGATAATCTCGCCACCCTTCTCCACATAGACGTGGTCGCCGATGTGGAGGTCGAACGAGCGGATGAAGTCCTCGTTGTTGAGCGTGGCGCGACGCACAGTGGTGCCCGCCAGTTGTACGGGAGCCATATTGGCCACGGGCGTGACGGCACCAGTGCGGCCCACCTGATAGGTCACCTCCAAGAGTTCTGTGCAGGCACGCTCAGCCTTGAACTTATAGGCGATGGCCCAGCGGGGCGACTTGGCCGTAAAGCCAAGGGCACGTTGCTGGCGCAGGGAGTTCACCTTGAGCACGATGCCGTCGGTGGCTACGGGCAGGTTCTTGCGCTCCGTGTCCCAGTAGTTGATGAAGTCAAAAACTTCATCCACAGTGCGTGCTTTCTTCATGCCTTCAGAGATTTTGAAGCCCCACGAACGGGCGGCCTCCAGATTCTCGTAATGGCCATCAGCAGGCAGTTCCTCGCCTAACAGATAATAGAGGTACGCGTCGAGCTGACGGCTGGCCACCACACGCGAGTCGAGACTCTTCAGCGTGCCGCTTGCGGCATTGCGCGGATTGGCAAACAGCGGTTCCTCGGCGGCCTCGCGCTCACGGTTCAGCCGCTCGAACGAGGCCCAGGGCATGAGGATTTCACCGCGAATTTCGAATTCGTGGGGGAAGGACTCACCCCCGCCCCCTCCCTGTTGAGGGAGGGGAGTAGTTACCGAATTCGCGCCTCTCTCAGCAGGGAGGGACTGGGGTTGGATTACCAATGGTATAGCGCGGATGGTTCGGACGTTCTGTGTCACGTCGTCGCCCTGCACGCCGTCGCCACGCGTGACTGCCTGGGTGAGCTGGCCATCGACGTAGGTTAGCGAGATGCTGAGACCGTCGTACTTCATTTCGCAGCAGACCTCGAACGGCTCGCCGCCCAGACCGCGACTGACGGAGTCGTACCAGTCGCGCACCTCCTGCTCGGAATAGGTGTTGGCCAACGACAGCATAGGGTACTTATGAACCACCTGACGGAACTCCGACTGCAGGTCACTGCCCACGCGCTGGGTCGGCGAGTTGGGGTCGGTCATTTCGGGGTGACGGGCCTCCAGGGCCTGCAGTTCGTGCATCAGTTGGTCGAAGTCGTAGTCACTGATGCTGGGCTGGTTCTCGACGTAGTATCGGTGGTTATGTTCGTGCAGTTCGCGGCGCAACTGCTCTATCCGCTGTTTCTCGTCCATACTTTACTTAATCACAATTTTCTTTCCGTTCACGATATAGAGTCCCTTCGACGGCTTGCCAACCTTGCGGCCCTGCAGGTCGTAGACCTCATTTTCGTTTTTCGATTTTCGATTTCCGATTTCCTTTATGGCAGTCACTTCGTCAGCCGACAAGCTACCGTAATAGTAGAGGCGGAAGTTGTCGAAGATGACCCAGTAGCCCGAAGACATATTGGTGGACTTGATACCCACCTTGAGCGAGCCGCCGTCGGTGGTCACAGCGGTCAAGACCTGATTCTCATAGAAACCCTTCTGGAAGTAGGCATTGGCAGCCTGCATGTCGTTGGGCACATACTTGCCGCTGGCCACTGTCGACTCATTACCCTTGCCAATCTTCCTCGACAGGACGGTGTCACAGATATGGTCTAACTTCTCGTTGCTGGACCCTGCGTAGATGAGGGCGTTCACCCTGTTGGTACCAGCCTTGTAGTCCTGGTAGGCTGAACTGCTGGAGCCTGGCCGCTGGAAGCCCTGCACGCAGAAAGCGTAGGTGCCTGCAGGCAACCCCTTAACCGTCTGGTTGAAGTCGAAGGCCTTCTCATAGAACTCGGCGCAGCCGTAGTTGACAGTCGCTGCCCCATTCCAGCCGTCGGTATTCTCGTCAAGCGTGGGGTTAGCCAGTATATAGGTCAGGTCGAAAGGCTTCGACAAATCCGTAGGCGACACACCTGCCGACAGGAAGTCGGTGCCGGCTTTCTGGGCCTCTTCCTTGATCTGCTGCAACTCCGTGGTGCTCGTGGCTGCGGCCATGCGCTGCTCGAGACTGGCCAGCGTAGCCTGCAACAACTCATCAGTAGTGTTATCGGCACAGGTATGCGGCACCTCGGCCAGCGACTTCACCTGGTTCAGAGCCACCTCCACCTGACTCTTCATCAGCCCGACGGCCTTGTCCTCGGCCGCCTGAGTCTCCTCGAGCGTCATGATGAGCCAGCGCTGCGTTTCAGCGGTGTTGGCAATGTTAAACGCAGTCTGTCCCGTGTTGCCGTTGGCATTAGCCTGCAGGCACATCGGCGACCAGTTGCTGGTGGGATGGATAATCCAGTAGCCGCGCTGTCCGTCCACATCGACACGACCCTTCATCAGGTGCCAGTTCTCATTGGCGGTCAGTGTTGTCTTCGTAGCCATCTTGATGCCGCTGCTGTAGGACATATACTGCCCTGTGGCGGCATTGCGCAGCTGGTAGTACTGATTGTCGGGCGTGAAGGTGATGTACCAGGCCGCGCTGTCGTTGGCGGCAGCCTCGGCGGTCGTCATGGCCACCCACTTCAGGGCACCCGACTTGTTGGGCACCAGGAAGGACGTATAGAGGCCGCGGTCCTGCGACTCGTTCTTGATGTAGTACTTGATGGTGTCCTCCTGATTGAGGGCGTAGTAAGGCTCGGCAAAGAGCGCCGAGGTGTGCTGCAGACCGTCCTCACCCAGCGCCTGACACACCAGCGAGTTGCCGATGTAGAGCAGGTCGGTGCCGTTGTCCTCGCTGGCACCGTTGATGCCATAGGGCCACATGTGCTGGTAGTCACCATTGAGTTGCTGCGCCTTGTTGTCCCAGAACGTCAGCACCTCAGTCACGCGGTCGCCCAGCCAGTTGCCAGTACCGTAGCCGTCGCCGTTGACCGACGAGCGCAGGTTATGACGGCTCCACTCAGTATCAGCCCAGGGAATGACACCGATGCCGTGCAGCATCTCGTGCATGATGGTGCCGCAACGCTGATAGGAGGCATTGGGTCCCACGCGAATCCAACCACCATACGAGCAGTCGGCGGTGGGTGTGCCGCTCTCATAGCCCACGTTGGGGCCGAAGCCCTTCATCTCAGTCAGGTTGTTCCACCAGTTCACGGCCGTCTCCGCCGCCTCCTTGATGCGGTTATAGGTCGTCTGGTCGCCGCCATTGCGCATCGTCAGCGTGATGGTTCCCTTGGGGATGGTGTAGAACTTGATGACGTCGCCGTAGCCCGTCACGCCGTCTTTGTTGGTGGCGTAGGCGCGCATATAGTACTTCGTGGCGGGCTTCAGGTTCTCGAAGTAATAGATGATACCGTTGTTCGTGAGCTGCTTGGTGCTGACGATGTCGTCCACCGTCGGCTCCGGTGTCTCGCTCAAACAAAAACCGCGCTTCTGGATGGCAGAGCCTCCATTGGTCCCTGACGACTTGATGCGCCCGAAGGCCATCGTGGCACCACGGGCAAAGCGGGTATCGGTCACTACTTTCGGCGTCTGCGCCAAAGCCTGCTGCGCAAACAGCGAAGCAAGGCCAGTAAGGAATAACGTTCTTAGTTTCATATTAGTAGTCTTATTTTATTGTTTATTCACTATCATATTGATGAGGGCAGTTAGGTCGAGGAGCGTCACAAAGCCGTCGCCGTTCACGTCGGCAGCCCGCTGTGAAAATACATCAGGCGTGAGGCCCAACAGGTAGTTCACGATGCAGCTGACGTCGGCACCGCCAACCTCACCGTCGCGGTTGATATCGCCCGTGACTATGTTGCCATGATAATAGAGGTTGAAGCCTGTGAAGATGGTCCAGTAGCCACTTCCCGCCTCCGTGCAGCGCAGGCCGACCTTCAGCGAACCACCGTCAGACTCCACCCTGCTTTCCACCAGTTCTTTATAGTGGCCTTTGTTGAAGTAGATGCTGGCTGCCTCCATGTCGTTGGGGATGTAATAGCCGTCGACTTGCGACTCGCTGCCACCCAACGACGAAGCCTGATTTCTGTTCACGGCGTGAGACACTGGCTTCGAAGCACTGCCGGCATAGACGGAAGTCGTCACGGCCGTTCCACTGCAAGCATCAGGCCAGCCCGGACGCTGGAACGCCTGTGTACGAAAATCGTAGAAGCCGGCAGGCAGCCCTGTGATGGTCTGCGAGAAGTCGAACGTTTTCTGGTAGTACTCCACGCAGCCGTACTTCAGGTCGGTAATGTCAACCGACGTCGTCCATCCGTCAATGGTTTCGTCCACTGTGGGATTTACCATCAGCCACGTCAGGTCGAAAGGATTATCACCAGTCATTGGCGTGACACTCCGCAGGAACGTCATCGCAGCAGTCATAGCCTCGTCAGGCAGCACTTTCAGCTCATCGACCATCGTAGCTTCAGCCATACGGCCCTCAATGTCACTGATGGCCGTCTGCAGCGTCTCGTCGGCACCCTTCACGTCCTCCAAGTGGGCGACAGTGGGCAGAACTTTCACGTGCTTCAGTATGTTCTCAGTTTCCTTCTTCCAATGCTCCATGGCCTTGTTCTCGATGGCAGTCAACTCGTCGGCGGTCAGAATGAGCCAGCGCTGCGTCTCAGCAGAATTGGCGATATTAAACGTAGCAGCCGTCGTAGCACCGCTGGCGTTTGCCTGCAGACAGGGCGGCGTCCAATTATTAGTGGGATGGATTATCCAGTAGCCACGCATTCCGTCAACATCGACGCGACCGCGCATCAGATGCCAGTCCTCGTTCGCAGACAGCGACGACTTCGTGGCCGTCTTGATACCACTATTATAAGTAAGGTATTCGCCAGTGGCGGCGTTGCGCAGCTGGTAGTACTGGTTGGCGGGCGTAAACGTGATGTACCAAGCCGTGCTGTCGTTCCCAGCAGCCTCGGCAGCCGTCATACTGACCCACTTCAGCGTACCCGACTTGTTGGGCATCAGAAACGAAGTGTATCGTCCGCGATTCTCGCCCTCGTTCTTGATGTAATACTTCACGTTGTCCTCCTGGTTAAGCGAGTAATAAGGGTCAGCGAAGGTTGTCGATTTATGCTCCAGTCCGTCCTCACCCAAGGCTTGACCAATCATAGCGTTGGCATAGTAAAGCTGCAGAGTTCCGTTATCCTCTTGAGCACCATTAATACCGTAAGGCCACATATGCTGTGTATCGCCGTTGAGACGCGAACCAGTGGTATTGTCCCAAAAGTTAAGGAAGTCTGACACACGGTCGCCCAGCCACTGACCAGTACCATTACTTGATCGCAGGTTTCCTTTGCTCCACTGGGTCGAATAACTAATGACGCCCAATCCGTGCTGCATCTCGTGCATAATCGTTCCCGTGCGCTGATACGACTGGTTTGGACCAACGTTCATCCATGGCTCGTCCTTATAATCACAATCGGCAGTGGGGGTACCCGAGCCATATCCCACAGCAAAATGTTTCTGGATACTGGTCAGGTTGCTAAAGATGTCACAAGCCTCGGTGAGTGCATCATTGATGCGCTGGTTTTCTGCTTCACTTCCACCGTTGTTATACCAATAAGTAACGTTGCCCTTAGGAATGGTGTAGAACTTGATAACATCACCATACACGACCTCACCAGTTGTTTTTACGCCATAAGCACGCATATAGTACTTAGTTGCCGGTTTCAAAGACTCGAAGCAATAGATGGTGCCGTTGTTGTTCAGCGTCTTGGTGCTGACGGCATCGTCAATCGTCGGCTCAGAGCTTTCACTCAGGCAGAAGCCTTGCTGCTTGAATGTGCCCGAGGTGCCCATACGCCCAAAGGCCATTGTGGCACCACGGGCAAAACGCAAGTCGGTGACAACTACTGGCTTGCCTTTTATGCTCTCGTCGGCCTCACCGTAAGGTGTGTCACGCAGCAACTTGACATAGTCAAAAGCCACCTTAGCCGCTGCTCCTGAACCTACGCCTTCAATGGCCTTGAATCCCACCTGAACCTTGCCGATGCCTATTGTCGTCAATGTGAACGAAATGGTATCCTTCATCCATGCCCCGATAGGGAATGAGCCAACGTCCGACAAGGCTGAAATGCCAGTCTGAGACACCCAACCAACAAGGCTACTGCCAGCCGTCTGATTAGCATCACCGTTATAATAAGCCGTCACTATCTTATACTTTCCTGCTGGGAGCACAACTGATTGGTACAGCTTCAATTCAACGCCCCAGCCCGTGCTCAACGCCAGCACGCCGCCCTCAGTCACACCATCGGCATTGGTAGCTGGAATCGCTGCTCCGTTATAGGTCTTCTTTGTGCCCACCTGATACACGCCTACGATGGTGTAGTCCACCGTGTAGTCGTTCGTCCACCCACTGACGGGCAGCATCTGCTGCGCCACGTTGCCAGTTTGGTTGGCGTCGTAGTCATAGTTACTGTCGAACAGGCTGTTCGTCAGGTAATGCTCCGTCAGGTCGTAATACTCTTGGGCAGTAGCCGAAGCCCACGACAAAGCCACAAAAAACCAAGCCGCTAAATGCCTTAGCCTCATAAATATCATACAGTTAAAGTAAGTCAGCCCATCAAAGCGGCTGATACGGCAGGCCATAGACGTCGTCCACGGCCTTGAAGACCACCTTGCCCTCGACGATGTTCAGGCCCTTGGCCAGAGCCGAGTCGTCCTTGCAGGCCTGCTGCCAACCCTTGTCGGCCAGAGCGAGTGCATAGCGCAGCGTGGCGTTGGTGAGGGCCAGCGTCGAGGTGTGGGGCACTGCTCCCGGGATGTTGGCCACGCAGTAGTGTATGATGCCGTCTTCCACATAGATTGGTTCGCTATGCGTGGTAGGCCGTGAGGTCTCGAAGCATCCGCCCTGGTCGATGGCCACGTCGACGAGCACCGAGCCCGGCTCCATCAGTGCCAGCATCTCCTTGGTAATGAGGTGGGGCGTCTTGTCGCCCGGCACCAGCACCGAACCAATGACAATATCGACGTCCTTCAGCTGCTTGACGATGTTGTGCTCAGAACTGTAGAGAGTGTGGACGTTGGCTGGCGTCTCAATGTCGAGCTGACGCAGACGAGGCAGCGAAATATCGGTAATGGTCACCTCAGCTCCGAATCCGGCTGCCATCAGTGCTGCGGCCTCGCCGACGATGCCGCCGCCAAGCACCAGCACACGGGTAGGACTGACACCAGGCACTCCACTGATGAGCTTGCCCTTGCCGCCCTGCGTCTTCTGCAGGTAATAGGCACCGTTGAGCACGGCCATACGTCCGGCCACCTCGCTCATCGGCTGCAGCAGGGGCAGCGAACCGTTCGGCAGCTGCACCGTCTCGTAGGCCAGACAGACGGCGCCGCTCTTCAGCATCGCATCCGTCAGCTCACGGTCTGAGGCAAAGTGGAAATAGGTAAACAGCAGCTGACCTTTCCTAATCAACTCATACTCAGGCTCGATAGGCTCCTTCACCTTCACAATCATATCGGCCTCGCGATAGACGTCCTCGATGGTCGGCAACATCTGTGCGCCGACGGCCACATACTCGCTGTCGGCGAATCCACTACCCTCGCCTGCCGTTTTCTGCACCACCACCTCGTGACCGTGCCTTATCAGTTCAGCTACTCCCGCCGGGGTCATGCCCACGCGGTTCTCATTGTTCTTAATCTCCTTTGGAACACCAACTTTCATAATTATCAGGTTATTTATTATTTATAATTTTAGAAACAACGCGACAAAGATACAACTTTTTTCTGGAATATCGTCCTGTTTCCCAAGAAAAGTTCCATCTTTCTTAGCAGTTTCTTACGCATCCACAATAGAAAAGGGCATCCTGACAGAATCCTGAAAACGGAAGAGGCTGACAACAAGGAGGTTACGAATACACATTCGCCCTTCATCGCGCGCGCAGGCGATCGCTCGCGCGCAGGAATGAAATTGCTGACACCCGAAAGAAGTGAGAAGTGAGAAGTGAAAAGTGAAAAAGAAGTGAAAAGTGAAGAGTGAAAAGTGAAAAGATTTGTGTTAGATTTTTGAAGATTTTTGTTTTCAAGACCCGCCACGTTTTTTTCAAGACCCGCCACGTTTTTTCCAAAACCCGCCACGATTTTCCGATAACCCGCCACGATTTTCCGATAACGCGCCGCTTCACTTTTCACTCTTCACTTTTCACTTATCACTTCTATTGGGTGCGCCGGGTGTCAGCAACTTCATTCGCGCGCGTGCGCGCGTACGATTCCCGCTCCGAATCAAACAACCCACGAACCTCTTTGTCGAAATCAGAGTCGATGCGTTGCGTCGGATTGAACAGCCTGTACTCTTCTTCCGCCTTTCGGTCAGCCTCTTCCCTGCTCACCTTGCCCTTGTCGGGCAGTAGCGCATATCTGCGGAAAGTCAGAAACTCGTTGACAGAGGCTGCAAACTGCTCCATATCGTCTCATCCTTTATCACTACCTGCACCCTGCCTTCCTCATCAGGCAATTGATACAGTATGAATTGTATTTCGTTATTCATTATTCCAATAACGTTTTTATTCCGTTCTTATTTCGTTTGTCACTAATCTTTCCAGTGTCTGGGCATCAAGGCGATAAACAGTCCATTCTTTCATGGGCACGGCTCCTAATGACAGATAGAAGTCGATGCTGGGCTGGTTCCATTTCAGGCAGCTCCACTCCATCCGACCGCAATGCCGCTCACGTGCAATCGCTACTAAATGCAGCAGCAGGGCCTTACCGCATCCTTGCCCACGGTACTCGGGCCACACGAACAAATCCTCCAGATACAATCCGGAGTGCCCGATGAACGTCGAGAAATTAAAGAAGTAAAGTGCGAACCCCACCTCCTTGCCGTCCACTACCGCAAACACTGCCTCAGCCCTCTGGTGGTCGAACATCTCAGCCTCCAGCGTCTCAGCCGTCGCCACCACTTCGTCCTCCATCTTCTCATACTTGGCGATGCCCCTGATAAACTCCAGCAGCAGTCCGACGTCCTTCCGTTCCGCCTTGCGGATAGTGAAACTATTATTCATAATTCTTTGTGTATGCAAATTCTGTTACAACAATTTTTCCAAGTCTTCCACTGATGGCAGCAATTTCTTCAACCTATCGTCCATGTCTGCTGATGTTTTGTAAGTTGCTACTCCCATGGGACGGTCATAATCTTGGATTACATACTCCACAAACTTTTTGTTGGCACTTTTACAAAGGATGATACCAATTGATGGGTTCTCATTTGGTTTGCGAACTTCGTCATCCAGAATCCTCAGATAGCCTGCCAACTGTCCTAAGTAAGCAGTTTTGAACGGGCCATCTTTGAGTTCCACGCAAATGAGGGCTGATAATTCTCTATTGAAAAACAGCAAGTCTGGGAATTGCTCTACACCAAACTTCTCTAAGTGATACTGATTGCCAACAAATGTAAAGTCCTTGCCAAAGGTCATAATGAAATTCTTTACATTATTGATGATGCCTTGCTCAATCAATTTCTCATCCCTATCCTTATCTCTAACAAACAATTCTTCCGTGTTTATATAGTCCAGCAGATACTCGTCTTTGAACATCGAAATTGTTCGATAAGCCAGCAGTTGGTCAGGTATCGTCTTCTTGAAATTGTTGGGCAATTGCCCTTGGTGATTATAGAGGTCATCATCAATCATTCGCTCTAAATCTTCCACTTTCGCCTTTGTTTCTGCAGCAAACTGAATGTAGAACTTGCGCTGTTCCACATCTTTCACCTTACTCACAATTGCATAATGATGAGAAAAACCAATATTCATGAAGGCTGCAATAGGGAAATCAGCATCCATTGTGAAATTAACAGCTGGAATTTTGTTCGTTTCAACGAACGAATTGTTTTCCTTGTTCTCTAATTTGTTCGTTTCAACGAACGAATTATCTGAAAAGATCCGCCATTCTTCATAAAATGTACGCATTTTGCGTAGACTTGGTGCCGAAAAGCCTTTTAGTCCAGGCAACTCTTTTTTAAGTTGTTCGCTAATGGCTTCTATGATTCCCTTTCCCCAATTCTTGTTTCTGGTATTAGCCGAGACATAGCGACCAATGCCATAGTAGAGGGCAAGCTGCTCTTGATTGATTGCCTTCAATGCCCTCTGTTGGCTCTGCAATATTGCCGCCTTAATCACCTGAACAGCGTTTGACGTTGTATCAGCTGTTCCCAAATCCTTTTTTATACTTTTCTCGTTCATATTTCGTATTTCGTTTGTCGCTCGCCCCTAAGGTCACTTCCTTGCTGTGTAAGTGTCTCCTTTGTCGCCCAGCAGTTTACAAAACCTATTTTGTGTTAAGAACTGATCAGAAGAACCGTCACCGTGAGTCTCTCTTTTTTCGTTTTGGGTATAATCTCATTCATAATCATTAGTTAGGATATAATTATTCTGTATCCAATACACTGTTTTTATTAATGTATTTCATTTCTTCTTGTAATTCTTCTTTGTCATGAAGCGACATTGAATTTAACTCAAGAATATCCAGACCACTCATATATAAGTAGGAGATTTTTTTTGTATCCATGACTATTCGTTTAACTAATTGCAATGTAATATCATCCTCTCCTAAAACATAAACAGTTATTACGGCATCAGATATATCGAGATATTCGCAATCCTTACTAATATAACGATATTCATTTTCCATTTCCCAATGCCGATGCTTTTGGAAGAAAAGTTGTTTTCTATTCATTATGACAAATTCTTGCGCAGCATCTTCTTTTTCCGCATCAACTCCACAAAGATGTATTGGAGCAAGAATGCTATTATAATCTACTTTTTCCTCATATATCTTTGCTCCATTAGGAAGTGGAATGACTTTCGTACTCTCTATTTCTACACAAACGCCACTTCTTTGATAATCTCTTGCATAGTGTCCCCACATTGAAGGAGAAGCATATCCTTTAATATTTTCATAATCCAAACAGAAACTAAGTTGATGATATCGCTCAACTTCCTCGAAAACCTTTGTAGAGAATTGTTTCAATACTCCTGGTGGATATGTTTTACCATTATGCTTTAGGCTTAATTGAGTATATTTATAAGTTTTCTCTCTCTCATAAACATCATTACAATTTGTCCACTCAGAAAACTTTAGCTTTTGCTGTAGCCAGATTGAACAAAAATTGGTAAATGTAGTATAATGATATAGCTTCATAATTCTTCTATCTATTTTTCAGGAAAGAAATCATCTAACCATCCATTCTTTGACGATTTAGAGTAGGCTGTTTTTGAACCTTTTAAGAATTCTCCACGCGAAATATATTTACTTGCTTCCTTTTTGCATGTTTCATATGTCCATTTTAAATTCTTAGCAACTGGCCTTTCAAACCATGTATAGTCCTTCAGCCAATTGTTTCTGCGAGCAACATTCATTGCTCCAGAACACTTTGTCTCAAACTCCACTTTTGATTTACAAGTTTTTGCTTTCTCAAGACATACTTCATAAGTCCACTTGATTATCGGAGTGGGTTTTATAAACCATGTATAATCTTTTATCCATCCTTTTTCCTTTGCGACTATGTATGCTTTGCTGTGTCCTCTATAGAACTCTTTTAAAGTGTTACATTCTTTAGCTTCTTCATAGCATTTCTCATAAGTCCAATATGACTTTGGCGTTTTTAACTCCTCAAACCAGGTATAATCTTTCATCCAACCCCTTTTTTTAGCTGCAGAATAAGCAGCTCCATTCCCCAAACGAAAAGCACTTCTTGACGTGTATTTCTTTGCCTCTTCATAGCATGCATCCCTTTTCCATTTGCCAAATCCTATAGATCCTAAGGAACTACGACCGACACCTGTCACTGCTTTATTCAAAATATTATACCCCATATCTGAATAAAACTTCTTCCAATAGTCTTCTTTCTCCTGTCCTTCCTTTAAAGTTAAACAATCTTCAAGAATAATCATAGGTGGAACTCTACATCCCAGTTCTTTCGCATATCTTGCAACAGAATCTCGATCTGTCATAAATATGTGTTGATAATCTCTATCTTTAGGGGCAATAGTTCTTCCAATATATATAGTATTTGTCTCTCTGAAGTAATATGAGTACACGCAATCTATTTTTTCTTTATAGATTTCTATTCTTCTATCAACTAACCAATCATAGTCAGCGATCCAGCCTTTCTTGCAGGCAATACTATATGCGCTACTATTACTCT
>Ga0265298_10007006_pt1 | contig 13793 bp, 13 predicted proteins | sample AusTroGonzalo_MG_3_FD_193486 | JGI IMG/M metagenome (GOLD analysis project Ga0265298, IMG submission 193486) | Bovine rumen microbial communities from tropical cattle in Woodstock, Queensland, Australia - Gonzalo_01 | ecosystem: Host-associated > Mammals > Digestive system > Stomach > Rumen ...
TAACATGAACTGGCTCTGGACAAAGACCAATCTGAGCATGACGCCTTATACCACCACTACGATACGTTCTACCAAACTCAACCAGTACCTTCAACACGGTATAGGTGTAAATTTTGGCGTAGCATGGTAGGATAATGTGGAAAAATTGACGGAATATGGAAAAAAGGGGCGCAAAAACGCTCCTTTTTGCATATATGCTTGCATATATGGTTTTTTTTGTGTACCTTTGCACGCTTTTTAGTGAATATGAAAATAGTTATTATAGGATACGGAAAAATGGGGCATATGATCGAACAGATCGCCCTTGAGCGCGGACACGAGATTGTCGGGGTGATTGACCCGACTTTAGCTGTCAGCCATCAGCCGTCAGTTATCAGTTTTGACAGCGAGGAGTTCAGGAGCGCAGACGTGGCGATTGAGTTCACCACTCCGGCGACGGCAAAGGATAATATCTTGCGCGCATGGGCGCAAGGCGTACCCGTCGTGTGCGGTTCGACCGGATGGAAGCCGGAGGAACTGACCAAGGACAAAGGACAATGGACGATAGACGGCAACAAAGTGGTGATTAAAGACGAAACGGGCAAAACCATGCTTGTATGGAGCAGCAATTATTCCATCGGGGTGAATATCACTTTTGATTTGAACAAAATGCTGGCGGAGATCATGACCAAGCAGCCGCAGTACACCCCGTCCATCAAGGAGATTCACCATATTCACAAACTCGATGCACCGTCCGGCACTGCCAAGACCTTAGCAGAAGGCTTACGGGTGACGGGTGAGGGGTTATGGAACGACGTGCCTATTGAGAGCATCCGCGAAGGAGAAGTGCCGGGCACGCATATCGTAACGTGGGACAGCCCCGAAGACACCATTGTACTGACGCATATCGCCAAAGGACGCAGAGGGTTTGCCTTGGGAGCGGTTTTGGCAGCAGAAGAAATTAAAAACTAGAATGAAAAGTTTGCAAGATAGATTAGCAGAAGTGACGCGCGGCGGATGGATCCGCGCAGGGGTTTGGAGCGCCTTGTATATGGCGTTCGTTATCTGGGTGGCATGGGGCGACTGGAAAAGTCTCGGCTGGCTGGTATTGCTGCCGCTGATTGTCGATATGTTCACGACGAAGTACATCAACTACAACTGGTGGAAGAAATACAAGCCGGAAGAAGGAGGCAAAGGCAACGCGTTCCTCTATACCCTGTTCTCTTGGGTGGACGCCATCGTGTTTGCATTGGTGGCGGTGTATTTCATCAATCTGTACATTTTCCAGAACTATCAGATTCCGAGTTCGAGTCTGGAGAAGACCTTGCGTGTCGGCGATTTCCTGTACGTGAGCAAAATGGCCTACGGCGCGCGCGTGCCGCAGACGCCGTTGTCCATGCCGCTGGTTCAACACACGATGCCGGAATGGCTGGGTGGCGGAAAGAGTTATATCGAGCATCCGCAATGGGCGTACAAGCGCCTCAAAGGCTGGACGAGTCCGAAGAAAGGGGACATTGTGGTTTTCAATTTCCCGACCGGCGACACCGTGTGCACCAAGATGCAGAACCCGGATTACTATACGCTGTGTTACTACTACGGCGAGTCAATGGTGAAGCACCGCAAGGATGTGTTCGGCGACATCGTCGTGCGGCCGGTGGACCGGCGTGAGAACTACGTGAAGCGTTGCGTGGGCGAGCCGGGAGACAGCATACGTATAACCGACAACGTCGTTTATACTAAGTTGAAAGTTCTTAACTCCTTCGGAGTACGATCTGAAGGTATGGAAAGTTTAAAGTTGGAAGAAGTTGGAAAGTTTGAAGTAGATAGTTTTGGTTGGCAGCGTGAACCGGAAAGAGAGGGTGTGCAACTCAATTATTTCGTGCAGACGGACGGACATATGTTCGGTGCGAAGTACTTGGAGAAGATAGGCATCAGCGTGGCGGACCGCGTACAAATGGATGCACAGACTTGGCATTTCCCCTTGACGCCGGCGATGAAAGAAGAACTTGAGAAGAATCCGCATGTGTTAGGCATGATCGTGGAACCCGAAGAACGTGGCGGCGCCGTTTATCCGCTGGGCCACAACGAGTGGACGCGTGACAATTACGGACCGATTTATATTCCGCGCAAAGGCGACAAAATCCTGATTACCGAAGAGAACTTCTGGATTTACAAGCGCATCGCGGACGCCTATGAGTTCCAGCCCATCCGCATCGGCGAGGAATATGAATTCAAAATGGACTATTACTGGATGATGGGCGACAACCGCCATAACAGCGCCGACAGCCGTTACTGGGGTTTTGTGCCGGAAGACCACATCGTAGGCCGGCCGGTGTTCATCTGGCTGAGCATAGACAAGGACAAGCACGGTATCCGATGGAACCGCATCGGCAACACAATGAAGCGTTGGAAATGATGATTGAAGAATGATTTTACCCACCGCATATTTGCCACCGCTGTCGTACATGGAGGCGCTGATGAGCGAGCCGGCGACAATCGAACAGATGGAGACGTTTGAAAAACAGACGTTCCGCAATCGGGCGATTATAAGAGGGGTTACGGGAACAGCCGAATACATCCGGTTGACGGTGCCGGTAAAGAAAGTGGAGCACAAGCAGTTGACGCGGGACATCGAAATCAGTTATCAGACGCGGTGGCAGCACCAGCACTGGATAACACTCGTCAGCGCTTACCAACACACGCCGTATTTCATGTACTTCGCCGATTACCTCAAGCCGTTTTATGAACGCGAGACCAAATGGCTGCTGGATATGAATGACGAATTGAACGCAACGATAGTGAGTTTGCTACGCAAAGAGAAGCCATCGGCCGTCAGCTTTCAGCATTCAGAAAGAACACAGGACTGGAGCGGACTGACTTGGACAGACAAACATCCGTGGCAAACGGAAGTGAGCGTGCTGGACACGCTATTTGACGATTGAAGAATGAAGATTGAATAATGAAGAATATCGATTGGAGCAAACTGGGATTTCATTATACCGAACCGGATTATATCGTCCGGGCGGCATATCATGACGGCGCATGGGGTGAACCTTACGCCACGCAGGACAAGTACCTGCATTTGCACGTATCGGCCACTTGTCTGCAATACGGACAAGAGGCGTTTGAGGGGTTGAAGGCTTTTCGCGGAGTGGATGGCAAGATACGTCTTTTCCGCTGGCGCGAGAATGCCAGACGAATGGCAAGGAGCGCAGAGGGCCTGTACATGGCGCCGGTGCCGGAGGAGTTGTTCGGCAAGGCGATACGCTTGGCGCTGGCGAAGAACACAGAGTTCGTGCCGCCCTATGAGACAGGAGCCACTTTGTATTTCCGGCCGCTGCTGATCGGCACGACGCCGCGTTTAGGTGTAGGACCGGGACGGGATTTTGAGTTCGTGGTCATCCCCTCGCCTATCGGTCCGTACTACCCGGGCAAGTTCCACTGCACGACCTTCATCGTCAACCGCCACGTGGACCGCGCGGCGCCGAACGGAACGGGTCAGTTCAAAGTGGGCGGCAATTATGCTTCGTCGTTCCGCGCGACGGAAGCGGCACATGCGATGGGTTACGACTGCCTGTTCTTGGACGCCAAGCAGCACAAGTTTATCGACGAATGCAGCGCGGCCAATTTCATTGGCATCAAGGCTGTCAGCCATCAGCCATCAGCCGTCAGCCAGATCGAATACCTGACGCCGCGCAGTAGTGCCATTTTGCCGAGCATCACGAACGACAGTCTGATGACCTTGGCGAAGGACAAAGGCTACAAGGTGACGCGGCGGCATATACGCTTGGAGGAGTTAGCGGAGATGAGTGAGGCAGCCGCTTGCGGCACAGCGTGCGTCATTTCGCCGATTGACAAGGTGATTGACCCTGAGAACAACCGGACGTACCATCTGACGGACGAACCGGGGCCGGTGCTGACGGAGTTGTACCACGCGCTGAAGGACATCCAGTTCGGACGAGCGGAAGACAAGTACGGTTGGACAGAAATAGTCGAACTAGATTAACTAGTCAAACTAGTAGAACTAGACTAAAATCAAAAAAAATTATATATTATGTTTAAGAATCAACCAAAAGGATTGTTCGCGTTGGCACTGGCCAACACAGGCGAGCGTTTCGGCTACTACACCATGTTAGCCGTGTTCGCGCTATTCTTGCGCGCAAACTTCGGATTGTCCGCAGGAGCGGCGGGTACCATCTACTCCACGTTCCTCGCATTCGTGTATTTTCTTCCGCTGATTGGCGGTATTGTGGCAGACAAGATCGGTTACGGCAAATGCGTGACCATCGGTATCATCATCATGTTCCTCGGTTATGTGCTGTTGGCGCTGCCGATGGGCGGTGTCGAGTCCGGCAGTACGGCAGTCGCCATGACGGGCATGATTGCCGCACTGGTGCTCATCAGTTTCGGTACGGGTTTGTTCAAAGGCAACCTGCAAGTGATGGTCGGCAACCTGTATGACGACCCGCAGTACGCAGACCGCCGCGACGCCGCTTTCTCGCTGTTCTATATGGCCATCAATATTGGCGCCATGTTCGCACCGACAGCAGCCGTGAAGATCATGGACTGGGCACAGCAGAACTTGGGCGTCAGCGTGAATGACAGCTATCACTTCGCTTTCGCCGTAGCCTGCGCATCGCTCATTCTGAGTATCGCCATTTACTACGCTTGCCGTCCTTGGTTCAAGCACGTGGAGAACACCGCCAAGCAGGCCGCAGCAAGCGGTCAGAAGGTGGAGGAACTGACGCCGGAGCAGACCAAGAAACGTATTGTGGCGCTGTGCCTCGTGTTTGCCGTTGTGCTGTTCTTCTGGATGGCATTCCACCAGAACGGTCTGACGCTGACCTACTTCGCCAATGAGTTCGTCACTCCGGTTGTAACGGGCGTACAGACCATGGCATTCGACATCTGGAACCTCGTGCTGGTAGCCATCGGCGTATATGCGCTGTTCGGTCTTTTCGGCGAGGGTTCGGCTAAAGCGAAGACTATCTGGAGTTGCGTGGGTGTAGCTGTATTGGGTGCGCTGGCATACAAGTACTTCAACCATCCGGCAGAGCTGGGCATTTCCGCACCTATCTTCCAGCAGTTCAACCCGTTCTATGTAGTGGCATTGACACCGGTGAGCATGGCTATTTTCGGTGCGCTGGCTGCGAAAGGCAAAGAGCCGAGTGCGCCGCGTAAGATTGCGTACGGTATGCTCGTAGCCGCAGCCGCTTATGCCGTTATGGCGTTCTGCTCAATCGGTCTGCTTACGCCGTCCGAGCAAGAACTGGCACGCGTGACGGGCGGCGGTACGTTCGTCAACTCGAATGTGCTCATCCTCACCTATCTGGTGCTCACGTTCGGCGAGCTGCTGCTCAGCCCGATGGGTATTTCGTTCGTCAGCAAGGTGGCTCCTCCGCAGTATAAAGGTATGATGATGGGCGGCTGGTTCGTTGCCACCGCGTTGGGTAACTTCCTCGTTTCCGTAGGCGGTTTCCTATGGGGCGGTCTGCCGTTGTGGCTCGTTTGGAGCGTATTCATCGGCGTTTGTCTGGTTGCCGCCATCTTCATGTTCTCGATGATGAAGAAACTCGAAGACGCAACGAAATAATTGACGATTGGACGAATGACGATTGACAATCATGGAAGAAGTAATCAAATATTTTGAGTCTCTGGAGGCACGCATTGCGGGATACGAAACCCGCATTGCGGCGCTGGAGGAAGCACAGCAGACCAACGAAGCGCTGATTGCGCAGTTGGAGGCGGACATAGAAGAACTGCAGAACCGCCCGACGCCCGAACCGCAGGTTGTGGAGAAGGTGGTAGAGAAAGTAGTGGAGAAAGTGGTGGAGGTTGAGAAGCCTGTAGCCGCTGCGCCGGTAGCAGCGCCGGAACCGGTGGTTGAACCGGAGATTCCGGAGGAGCCTGCGGCAGAAGAACCGGCAGCAGCCCCCGAACCGGTGGTTGAAGAGCCGGTGGTTGAGCCGGAGCCGGAACCAGCCCAAGAAGCGCCGGTTGCAGCAGAGCCGGTTCAAGAGGAACAGGCATCGCCGAACGCGGTGCTGTACGGCAAGGCCGTGGATGACATCCGCAAGGCTATCTCGTTAGGCGACCGATTCCTGTACCAGCGCGAACTGTTCGGCCAGAACGCCGAACTGATGCAACGCACGCTGACGGAGTTGAACGAACTCAATTCGTTCGATGAGGCACTGGCGCACATCGGCAAGTTCAACTGGGACAAGGAGAGCAACACTTACCAGCAGTTCCTCGTCACATTACATCGCAGATTCGGATAAATGCTATACATCGTTCCCACACCGGTCGGCAATCTGCAGGACATGACGTTCCGCGCGATTGAGACGCTGAAATCAGTGGATTTGATTTTAGCGGAAGACACACGCACCAGCGGCGTGCTGATGCGGCATTTTGACATCCACACGCCTTTGAAGTCGCATCACAAGTTCAACGAGCATGAGACGAGTGCGGACATTGTGGAGCGCCTCAGAGCCGGAGCGAACATCGCGCTGGTCTCCGATGCCGGTACGCCGGCCATCAGTGACCCGGGGTTCTTCTTGGTGCGGGCCGCGGCCGAAGCGGGCGTGGAGATTCAATGTCTGCCGGGAGCGACGGCCTTCGTGCCGGCATTAGTGGACAGCGGTCTGCCGAACAACCACTTCTATTTCGAAGGTTTCCTGCCGCAGAAGAAGGGCCGTCAGACGCGCCTGCAGTACCTCGCGGCGCTGGACGAGACATTCATCGTGTATGAATCGCCGTTCCGCTTGGTGAAGACCTTGGAGCAGTTGGCGGCAGTATGCGGCGAAGAGCGCAAGGCGAGTGTGACGCGCGAGATAAGCAAAGTGCACGAAGACACGCAACGCGGCACGTTAGCCGAGTTGATCAGTCATTTCAAGACCACCCCGCCGAAAGGGGAAATCGTTGTCTGCGTGGCAGGACAATCCAGTTGAAAGTTGAAAGTTGAAAGTTTTGAGAATGTCTGAGATGAAATCCTTGGCGAAGGACACCGCCATCTATGGGTTAAGTTCGATAATAGGCAAGTTCCTCAACTACTTGCTTGTACCGTTGTACACCTACGCCTTGGCGCGGACGGCGGACTACGGTATTGTCACCAATATCTACGCATGGACGGCACTGTTGCTGGTGCTGCTCACGTATGGCATGGAGACCGGCTTCTTCCGCTTCGCCAACCGCGAGGACTACGACGCACCGACGGTCTATAAGACCGCCTACGGCTCGCTGCTCATCAGCAGTGCGCTGTTCACGCTGCTGGTAGTCCTTTTCCGCCAACCGATAGCTGCTGCGTTAGGTTATCCCGACCACGCGGAGTTCGTGGAGATGATGTTCGCCACCGTCGCCATTGACGCTTTTGCCTGCATCCCCTTCGCGTATCTGCGCTACCAGAAACGGCCTCTCGTTTTTGCGGCCCTCAAACTGCTGTTTGTGGTGCTCAATATCGCTTTCAACATTCTGTTCTTGGTGGTGTTGGGAAAGAATGACGTGTTCTATGTATTCCTGAGCAATATCCTCGCCACCACCATCCAGACCGTGTGTCTGCTGCCATTCACGCTGCCCAAGGGCGGCCGGTTCGATGGCGCGGTACTCAAAGACATGCTGCGCTATTCGCTGCCTTTGCTGGTACTGGGCGTGGCAGGTATTATGAACCAGACGCTGGACCGTATTCTGTTCCCGTACCTGTACACCGGCGCGGACGCACAGGCACAATTAGGCATCTACGGCGCGTGCTTCAAGGTGGCGATGGTGATGATGATGTTCACGCAGGCCTTCCGCTATGCGTACGAGCCTTTCGTTTTCGCCAAGCATAAGGACCGCCAGTCCGTCGAAGCCTACGCGGACGCGATGAAGTACTACATCATCTTCTCGTATCTCATCCTGCTCGGTGTCATTTTCTATCTCGACATCTTCCGGTATATCGTCTCCAGCGCGTACTGGGAGGGACTGAAGATCGTGCCGGTGGTGCTGTGGACGTACGTGTTCCAAGGCATCTATTTCAACCTCAGTTTCTGGTACAAGCTGACGGATGAGACAAAATGGGGCGCATGGTTCTCGCTCATCGGTCTGGCAATCACATTGGTGCTGCAAGTGGTGGGTGTTCCGCTCATCGGTTACTGGGCCAGTTGCGGCAGCAGCCTCGTCTGCTATTTCGTGATTATGCTGCTGTCCTATTTCATCGGCCAGAAGAAAGCGCCTATCCCCTATGACCTCAAGCGGATCGGCCTCTATACGCTGCTGACGGTAGCGCTGCTGGCCGTCTATTATGCCATCCGGCTGACCACAAGCCTTAACATGTGGCTGCTCATGGCCGTCGGTACCGTACTGATAGCCGTTTATCTGATTATATTAACCCGTAAAGATTTTCCTTTATCCTATGTTCTCAGGAATCGTAGAAACAATGGCTCAGGTCGTTAAGATAGAGACCGAGCAAACCAATAAACATTTCACCCTCCGCAACCCGTTCGGAGAGCCGCTAAGCATCGACCAGTCGATTGCGCATAACGGCGTGTGCCTGACGGTGGTGAAGATGGAGGATGACCTATACACCGTCACGGCGATGCAGGAAACGCTGCGTCTGACCAATCTTGACCTGCTCAAAGAGGGCGACTGGGTCAACGTGGAGCGCTCCATGATGATGGGTGGACGGCTCGACGGACATATCGTGCAAGGGCACGTGGACCAGAAAGCCGTGTGCATCGAGGCCAAAGAGACCGACGGCAGTTGGTACTACCGCTTTGCCTATGACAGTTCGCGCGACATGATCGAGCGCGGCTATTTCTGCGTGGACAAAGGCTCCGTGACCATCAATGGCGTGAGCCTCACTGTTTGCGAACCCGACGTACAGGGCGACAAAGGCTATGTATCCGTGTGCATCATCCCTTACACACAGGAGAACACCAATTTCAAGTATATCAAGCAAGGCACCGTGGTCAACATCGAGTTTGACATCCTCGGCAAGTACCTCAGCCGCTATGCAGGTATATTGAAGGGGAACGTTTAACGAATTAGCGATTAACGAATTAGCGATTAACGAATTAACGAAATAAGTATGAATCAAAACAGTTTATCATTCCAATTAGGAACATCCGTAGCGCAGTACCTGATGCAGTACGGAGAGAAAGAACTCAATTATGAGGAGTTCAAGGCAGGTATCGAATATGTAATGAATATGTCCACGAAGGCGAAAGAGGAAGGCGAGAAATTCCTCGCGGAGAACGCCAAGCGCGAAGGTGTGAAGACGACCGCCAGCGGCTTGCAGTACGAGGTGTTGGAAGCGACGCTGGGACAGAAGCCCAAAGCGACCGACAGCGTGAAGGTACACTATGAGGGTACGCTCATCGACGGCACAGTCTTTGACAGCAGCTACAAGCGCAGCGAACCGATCTCGTTCCCGCTCAACGGCGTCATCAAAGGCTGGACGGAAGGTCTCCAGCTGATGTCGGTCGGCTCCAAGTACAAACTCTTCATCCCGTACCAACTGGCCTACGGCGAGCGCGGTGCAGGCGGTTCCATCCCACCCTACGCAGCTCTCATCTTCACCGTAGAACTGCTCGGAATAGAATAATTCACGTAAAACGATATAACGACAAATTTGAAAACAATAACAATGAAAAAATTCAGTATTTTTATGCTTGCCGCAATGGCTATGATTTCCTGCGGCAACAGTTACAAGGCGCAAGATGTTGCGATGAACAATGAGACCGACTCCATCAACTTCGCCGTCGGTCTGCTCAACGGTCTGCAAATCAAGATGTATTACCTCGCCAACGACAGCAGCGATGAGGCGGTGGCTGAGTTCATTGACGCCCTCGAAGCCGCTTATCAGGGCGAGGAAGAGCAACTGAGCGAAGTGGCACAGACGGCCCGTCAGTTCGGTACGTCCGTCAAAGGATTCGAGAAGAACGGTCTGGCAGAGAACCCCTCATGGGCATTCAACGGCAAGCTGTACCTTCAGGCACTGGTGAACGCTTTCTACGGCGATACGACCGTGATGACCGCCGAGATGGCACAGGCCTATTTCATGGAGGCCTATCAGACGCAGGCAGCCGCCGAAGGCGGTGAGTCGGTCAGCGCCAAATGTCCCAAGACCGCCAAGACGGTTGAGCTCAAATCGAAGATTGACTCCATCAACTACGCGTTCGGTTACCTGAACGGCAACCAGCTCAAGTCGTATCTGCTGTCAGAGGATGAGGACGGCAAACTGATGGAAGAGTTCATTGAGAACGCCAACTCCGCCATCAAGGAGAACGTACGCAACCCGCAAATCGTGTCGATGGGTAAGAGCGTGGGCAAGGCCATTCGCGAGCAGGAGCCGGTCGGTCTGCTCAATATCCCCGGTCTGGAGACCAATTTCGGCCTCATCAAGCAGGGTTTCATCAACGGTCTGTATAACTACACCAAGCAATTTGACCTGCAGAGTGCCGGCACGTACGTAGAGGGAGTTATCTCGCGTCTCAAGTTCGGCGAGGCCAAGGCAGAGGGCGAGAAGTTCCTTCAGGAGAACGCGCTGCGCGACGAGGTGAAGACCACCGAATCGGGCTTGCAGTACGAGGTCATCAAAGCCGGAAAGGGTCCCAAACCGACCGCCGAGCAGACCGTCAAGGTTCACTATGAAGGTACGCTCATCGATGGTACTGTTTTCGACAGCAGCTACCAGCGCGGCGAGCCCATCGAGTTCCCGCTCAACGGTGTCATCAAAGGCTGGACCGAAGGTCTGCAGCTGATGCCGGTAGGTTCTATCTATAAACTGTACATCCCTTACGAGCTCGGTTACGGCGAGCGCGGTGCCGGCGGTTCCATTCCGCCCTACGCCACCCTCATCTTCAAGGTGGAGCTCTTGGATATCAAGTAAACCATGGGAGTCATCGCCAAGCAATCCATACGTGGTACGATAGTGACCTATCTGGGCATCGCCGTAGGCGTTGTCACCACGTTCTTCGTGCTGACCCGTTTCCTCACCACCGAGGAAATCGGGTTGGCGCGGGTGATGATTGACGCGGCGACCCTCTTCATCGGTCTGGCGCAATTGGGCACCAGTTCCAGTATTATCCGTTTCTATCCCTATTTCCGGGAGAAAGACAGCGAAGAGGACCACGGTTTCTTCTTCTGGGCGATGGTGGTGCCGTTCATCGGCTTTGCGCTCTTTGCGCTGGTTTACTGGGCATGCCGCGTGCCGCTGGGCGCATGGTTCGGCGACAAATCGCCGCTTTTCGTGGAGTACTATTATCTGGTGCTTCCGTTGGCGTTCTTCATGCTCTACCAGACCATCTGCGAATCGACCTGCAATGTGCTGATGCATATCGTAGTACCGCGGACGGTGCGCGAACTGATTGTGCGCGTCGGCCTGCTCGTCATCTATCTGCTGTACGCCTTCCGCGTCCTCTCGCTGGACGGAATGGTCATCGGTATATGCATCAACTACGCCATCGCGGCGCTTGTCAATATCATCTATTTCTTCTCGCTCAAGCGCATCCGCCTGCGCCCCGACTGGACATTCCTGCGGACGAACGGAAGCCTTGTCCGCCGCTATCTCGTTTATACAGGTTTTCTGCTTATCTCCGCCGTCACCTCCGTGCTGGCGCCTACCCTCTCGTCCTTCTTCGTGACCGCCAAGATGGGTCTGGACAGCACCGGCATCTTCGCCATCGCCACATATATGGCGGTGATGGTCAGTGTGCCCAACCGCTCCGTGGCGGCCATCGCATCGCCCCAACTGGCACGCGCCGTCAAGGAGCAGAACCGCGACGAATGCAGCCATCTGATTGGTCAGGTGACGCGTAACATGCTCCTTATCGGCGGATTCATTCTGCTGGCTATATGGGTCAATATAGACCTTATTTTCCATATTCTGCCTAACGGCGCTACGTTCGCGCAGGCGAAACACGTAGTGCTCATCTTGGGCGTCAGTCAATTGATTTTGGCTACGTTCACTATCTGCAGCACCCTGCTCAACTATTCGCGGTACTATGCGTTCAGCCTCTTGCTGTCGCTAGTGCTGACGGTGAGCGCGCTGCTGCTCAACAATTACTTGGTACCGCTGTACGGAATGGACGGTGCCGCACTGAGCAACCTGCTTTCGTACGGTCTCTATTTCCTGCTCATCATCGCTACGGTGGTGCCGCTGTGCCGCATCCGCGTCACGGACAGACGATGGTGGTACATCCTCGCCCTGCTGGTGGCGCTGTTCGCCCTCAATTGGTCATGGCAGGCCTACCTGCCGTCCTTCGGCCTGTGGGCGGACGGCATTGTCCGCTCCGTCGTGCTGTTGGGAGGCGGCGCCCTCATCGCATTCAAGGCCCAACTATCCCCTGAAATCAATCAACAGATATGCGCTATTTTATAGAATTCACATACCGCGGAACGGATTTCCACGGCTCGCAGACGCAGCCGAACGGAGAAACGGTACAGTCTGAGATGGAGCAGGCTTTCGCCACCATCCTGCAAGACCGTGTGCCGCTCGTTTTCGCCGGACGGACCGATGCCGGTGTGCATGCCAAGATGATGGTGGCGCATTTTGATTATACACCGGTTTTGCCGTCTAAGATGGTCAGCCGGCTCAATGCCCTGCTGCCGGACTCGATTGCCGTGAGAAGCATCCGTCCGGTCTATAACGACGCCCACGCGCGCTTTGACGCCCTCTCACGCACCTATCACTACCACATCACCACGAAGAAACACCCGTTCCTTTATATAACGCACGCGCGTGTTGGGGAAGGACTGGATTTTGAGGCGATGAACCGTGCCGCCGACCTGCTCATCGGCAAGCAGGACTTTGCCTCTTTCTGCCGCGCGCACACGGATGCCAAAACGACCATCTGTGACGTACGCGAAGCCAAATGGGTGCAGGTGTCGGAAACCGAGGCCTACTTCACCATCACCGCCAACCGATTCCTGCGTAACATGGTCCGCGCCATCGTCGGAACGCTCTTTGCGGTAGGCAGGGGCAAGATGACATCCGGGGATCTGGCGGAAATCATCTTCCTGCGCAACCGCTGCCGCGCCGGACAATCCGCGCCCGCGGAAGGGCTGTCCTTAGTAGAAATAACATACCCAAATAACATATACTTATGAAACACCGTTTTTATCTTCTGCTGCTTGCCGCAGCTGTGTTAGGCGCCTGCTCGCCTAAGTACCAAATGACGAAACAAGGCGACATCGACGCGCTCACCAAAGGGGCGTGCTTCAAGATGCCGGAAGTGCCGGTACCCTCTTTCCCGAACCGCACGTATAACGTAGCGGACTACGGAGCGGACCCGACAGGCATCACACTGGCTACCGAAGCCATCCAGAACGCCATCGACGAATGTAACGCCGCAGGCGGAGGAACCGTCATCATCCCTGCCGGCATCTACACCACCGGCCCCATCACCCTCAAATCGAATGTACGCCTGTACACCGACTACAACTGCCTCGTTCTGTTTGACCATAACCTCGACCTGTACGAGATAACGGACACGTGGTTCGAAGGCATCCCCACCAAGCGCTGCAACAGTCCGCTCAACGCCTATCAGGCGGAGAACATCGCCATCACCGGCCACGGCACGTTCAACGGCAACGGCGACTGGTGGCGTCCGCTCAAGAAGAGCAAGATGACCGAGGGACAATGGAAGAAGCACCTCAAGGAGAAAGGCGGCATCGTGACCGAGCAGAACATATGGTATCCGGATGAGGGTTCGGTAGTGGCGCAAGGCTATTGCGTGGATCAGAACGTGCCCGTCATCACGGACGATAACCTCTGGCCGCACGTCAAGTCCTTCCTCCGTCCTGTGCTGCTCCATTTCGTGGACTGCAAGAACATCCTG
>Ga0265298_10007007_pt1 | contig 13793 bp, 7 predicted proteins | sample AusTroGonzalo_MG_3_FD_193486 | JGI IMG/M metagenome (GOLD analysis project Ga0265298, IMG submission 193486) | Bovine rumen microbial communities from tropical cattle in Woodstock, Queensland, Australia - Gonzalo_01 | ecosystem: Host-associated > Mammals > Digestive system > Stomach > Rumen ...
ACGTGGTTCAGTATTACTTCCGGTGATTCGCCCATGAGCATGATTGCCGAAAGTTTCTTGCCTAAGTCTTTGACAGAATGACCACAATGGTACAAACGGTCATCAACTATCAACCATCTATCGTGCGAGGCAGTTGACCATTTATGCGTGTTAATGGGTTGCACACCAGCGGACGCGTTATGCGTGTCGCGTAAAGTCTTGTACTCGCTTTCAGAATATATATCCGCCGTTACGCCTTTAGCACGAACATCCAACATCTCAAAGGTGGCGGCATCTACATAAGCATCAATGATGACTACGCGCTTCTTAGCGGTCTTAATAATCTTCTCCAAGATGACACGTGCTTCAAAAAACTCGCCTTCAAAGAATACTTGTTCAATCGGCGGCAAGGATGTGCGGATGAAGAAGTCAATCTTTTCCTGATGGTTCGCTAACGTGTTTTCTATCGCATGGAATTTCTTATCAATCCGCTCTTCGAGATGTAATAGTTGTTGATTAACAGCATAACCTTTGAGCAAATAATCTTTGATAATCTTTAACGCCCATTGACGGAATTGTGTACCGCGCTTCGATTTAACACGATAGCCTACGGAGATAATAACGTCAAGGTTATATAGAGTTACTTCATACTGACGTTCCCTCTTTTCAGGTACGATTGCAAATTTTGCAACTGTACTTTCTCTATCCAATTCCCCTTCAGCATAAATATTGCTGATATGGCGAGCTATAACCGATTTGTCCCTCTGGAATAGTTCAGCCATTTGGTCTTGTGTCAACCATACCGATTCATGCTCCAGTTTGACTTGTAACCGGATACTATTGTCCTCTGTACGGTAAACAACAACACTCTCTTCGTTAGGATTGTATGGCACTATTTCGTTTGTCATATTTATGTGCTGCACGGCATGTCTGCTGCATAATGTCAGCTACACTTCCATATTTCACTCTGCGTGCACTCTGTTTCTGTTTGGTTGCTCTATTTAATGTCGCGGGGGACGGTATGTGGGGTTATGCCATAACTAAGTGACGACGTTGAAGTGCCGTCAAAACGCTTTCAGAGGCAACCGGATTTAGACCACGGAAAGTCGTGCGCGCTTTCAAATCAGAAAGCGGCATGGTAAGCAGCAACTTAGCAATACACTCATCAGCGAATGAATTGCTAACCACATTCACACCTGTAAAATCAAGCACGACACGCTCATCTTGCTCCAACAGCGGCATCAGTTGTTCACGGACACGTTTTCCTAAAGGACGCGTGCCAAGATTCTCTCCATATTCTCTAAAACAGAATGTTACCATAATCGCTCTAATTCATTGTCGTTTAGGAATGCTTCTCTGTATTCTGATGCAAATCTTCAAAGCTTCCGGCTCTGAGATGGTTTTATATTTCTCGTTCTCGGCAAGTATTGTTTTATGAGCGTTGTTAAATTCATTCTTGTTAATTATTGTTGGTTATTGTTCTCCTCCTGTTGTGCCGGAGAGTCGTCCTGCTTGGGCGTGTTGTCCGCTTGCGGGGGAGCGTCCTGGTCGGACTGGATGCGCAGGTTGCGCTTCAGGCTTGAGGACACTATTTTGCGCAGTTCCGCCGAGCGCGTCTCCGTGTCGCGGTGTATGATAGGACGGAAGTCCTGTGCATAGCGGCACTTGGCAGGACGTATCTTCAGGTCGTCGAAGGTGCCGCCCACGTCCACACCTATATAGAAGGGCTTGAGCAGCGACACATGGTAGTTGAACGACATGTCCAGATAGTGGTTTCCGCCCAATGCGGCAAGGTAGTTGTCGATGCCTATGCAGAAGGGATAGACCGTCACCTGGTCCTTGTACATCACTATCTGCGTCGAGAGGGTGTCAATCATGTTCTGCGTCTTGGGCGAGAACAGCAGTATCTTCGATATTTTGTTGAACGTCTCCCCGTCAAGCACCACGAGGTTCTTGCCCTCGATGGAGCATGCGCCACGCAGTGTGGACGGCTTGATGTCGTACTTGTCGTTCACATAGGTCTCCGCCGCGAGGTGGAACTGCGCTCCGCCACGGAACTGCTTGAGCATGGGCACAAGGGTGTCCAACTGCGGGATCATGGCAATAAGCTGCTGCAGGTCGATGTCCACCATGTGGTAGTCAAGCCCCACATAGATGTGGTTGCGTCTCGGAGTGCGGTACATGGCGGTCAGTTGCAGTTTGGCAGCCTCGCAGATGAAGCCCACCTCCTCAAGTATCAGCTTGCCGTCACGCACATAAATCTGTCCTTTCAGGTTCTTCAGGTGCTGGTCAAACACGTCCGCAGAGCGGATTACGGTCAGTAGCGACAGGTCCATGCGCTCAGGCACCATGAACGGCTCCGCCTCTTCCTCCTTGCTGACAGTGTCGGCGCGCGCAACGGTCTTTTCGGCTGTCTGTCCGTCTGCCGTCTGCGTCTCCGCCACGGAGTCGTTGCTCAGGCGGTTGATGAGGGCGAGCAGCTCGTTCACGTCCGTGTGGTCGGAGGTGAAACGCAGGTTGCCTGTCAGGTCGGCCTCTTTGCGCAGCCAGTGCCCTACGTTGTTCACTTCGCCGCCGAGCGAGAAGTCCGACTTGCCGAGCACTATGCGGCTCGTGTCAATCTGGCAGCAGCGGTTGGAGTAGTTGAAGCGTATCTGCGGCACGTCCACCGGCATGCCGAGCATAGCAAGCTCTACGCGTCCCTGCTCGAGGTCGAAGTGCAGACGCGGGTTCCACTGCAGCAGCAGGTTGTCCGCATTTTTGTTGTACAGCGCATTCGCCTCTATGTCGATGTGTCCCGTGCGTGCCTTGAGTCCGTCACCCAAAGCGGCATACAGCGACTCTGATGCGAACTTCGCCATCATCTTCGGCACCGACTTGTTGCGGTTGCTGCTGGTGAGATGTATCTCGCCTTTCACCTTCTGCGCGTCGGCGTGTATGGTGTCCATGTCCGCTTTCAGCCTACCCATGACAAACGATGCCTCTAATGTGGGCAGGTGTGTGGAGTCTTTGGTGTCAATCTCCACGGCGGCGGTCAGTGTGCCGTCCTTGATGTCTGCATTCAGCAGCATGGGCAGCATGTCGGCATGCATGTCGGTCATGCCTATCTTGCAGTCAGCCGACAGCGTGTGCTTGCTCTTCACGGTCTTGCGCGGGGCTGTGAACTCCACGGTCATGTGCTTGGAGCGCGCCATCGTGGAATCGGCATACACCACGTCAAGGTCGCTGATGTTCATGTTACCCGACAGAGTGACGCGGTTGTAGCGTGACTTGAGCACATCGTTCAGCCTTGTGTTCACATTCACCTGCCCTTGCATCACACCCTTCACGTGCGACGTTCCTTTGTCCGACGGCAGCCAGCAGTCAGCATCAGGCAGAGCCACCTGCATATCCACTGTAGCCTTGCACAGAGGGTTGTCAAGTTCGAAGCCGTTGCCGTTCTTCAGTATCTCCGTTGCCGAGCCCCGCACGGTGGCATAGGTGTCGCCGGTACGGGCGTACAGGCGGTTGATTTTCGCCGTGGTGTTGGCTTTGGTGTTGAGGTCGGCATGCACATCTATGTCGGCAGCGATGGCCTGGAAGTCATACGGCAGCACTTTCTTGTCGTAGTGTCCTGCCGCGTTCTTCAGCTGCATACGCACGTCGGCAAGCGGCATGGTGATGCTGTCGTAGCGGCCATACACATGCCCCGTCACCTGCACGTCGCCGTCCGCCTCTATCTCCTTCGGCACCAATGAGCTGAACTGCTCAGGCAGCAGGGCGAGGACGGACGATATGCGCCAGTCATTGGTGTGCAGGTTGAGGTCGCAGTCGTATTGTCCGGCAGTCCATGACTCGGGCACGCCTGCCGTGCCGTCTATCTGCACCTCAAATTCGTTCACCGCCACTTTGGTTCCGTCGATGCGAAGACTGCGGTAATGCTCGTCCTCCACATCCACCGGCAGAGTGGCAGCAATCAGCAACCCTTGAGCTACCCTTAGGCTACCCTTACGCAGACAAACGTCTTTGGTCTGCATGTCTATGCGCGCCCCTTTCTCGGTCTCCAATACGGACACGCTGAAGTCGCCAACAGAGGCGTCCAAACTGTCCTGGATGTTGAGGAAGGACAGGCGGCGGGCGTTCACTGTCAGTGCCTCATCCCAGTGCAGCGAGCGCAGCTGCCATGACGAGGCGGTGGTGTCCTGGTCGGGAGTGGTGTCCTTGGGCAGACGGAGCACGTCGAAGTTCTTCGTGCCGTCCGCGCCGATGAAGATGTTTGCCTCCACGCCGTTCATGGCGAACTTGTGTATCTGCACGTCGCCTTTTATAGCCTTCATCAGGTCAAGCCCCGCCACAAGGTCAGGCACGGCAAGCACTGTGTCAGACTGTGCTCCGTCGGTGGGGTTGATGACGTACAGCCCGCGCACCTCAACCCCGAAGTCAGGGAAGGTGCGGATGAACGTCAGGTTCACCTCATCCAGACGGTGCTCACACAGCAGCAGCGAGTCAGCCACCTGGTTCACTATCGGTGTCAGCCGCTTGGGGGTGAAGACCAGATAGCAGGCGATGAAGACCACTATCAGCACCACTCCGAGCAGCGAACCGAGGGTTATGCCTATTATTTTCAGAGCCTTTTTCATTGCTTCACTTTGTTGTAAGTGACAATCTTGCCTGCCTTTTGTGCTAACTGCAGCTGGCTGTCAGTAAGCACGTACAGCTTCCAGTCGATGGCTGCTTCAGCCTCCGAGATGCTCATCATGTTGCGTGCCGTGATGTAGTTGCTGCCTTTCTTCCACTTGAACCAGCCGTTGCCGTGGAAGTCGAGTTCGTCGAGGTCTTTCTCCTCCTTGTCATCAGTGTTCCACTCCTTGCCCCAGGCGTATCCTTCGCCGGCTTCGTCGTTGGTGAAGACGATGAAGTCCTTACCGTCGTTGCTCTGCCAGCGTCCGATGAGCTGTTCGCGTGTGCCGATTTCCACATCCTTGTTCCGGCATGAGGTGAAGGCAGTGAGTGCCACAATAAGAATCAAGATGATTCTGCTGATTGTTTTCATAGTGCTTTATGCTTTTGTTATGTTGATTTTCAGTGTGTATCCGTCCATCTCGAGCGTGTCCTCCGCCTGCAGTCCCGCCTCGGTGGTGAGGCTGAGAGCCAATACCTGCGAGGATATGTAGTCGCGGAAGTGCTCCACTGTCTGCGCTATCTCGTCGCGCTGCTCAAGGCGTATGTTGATACGGTCGGTGATGTCTAATCCGGATGTCTTGCGCAGGTTCTGTATGCGGTTGATGAGTTCGCGTGCAATGCCCTCCTCGCGGAGTTCCTGCGTGAGTTCGATGTCAAGGGCGATGGTGAGCTGTCCTTCGTTCATGACGAGCCAGCCCGGCATGTCCTCGGTTACAATCTCCACATCCTCCGCTGTCAGTTGATAATTGACAGTGGATAATTGATATTGCCCTTCTTGTTCGAGCCTTATGATTTCGTCCTGCGTCATCTGTGCGATGGCGGCGGCAAGAGCCTTCATCTGTGCACCCGCTTTCTTGCCGAGCACACGGAAGTTGGGACGTATCTTCTTCACAAGACGTATCTGCGACTCACCTGCCAGAACAACCTCCAGCTCCTTGATGTTTACCTCTGAGCGTATGAGGTCGGCAACATGGAGCAGCGCCTCGCGAGTAGCCTCGTCCTGCACGGGTATGACCGCTTTCTGCAGGGGCTGGCGCACGTTCTTCTCGGCGCGCTTGCGGAGCGAGAGAATCATGGACGTAGCCTGCTGCGCGAGTGTCATCTGGCGTTCAAGCAGACTGTCAGTCAGCTTGTCGTCAGCCACGGGCCAGTAGCTCAGGTGGACGGTGTTGCCGGTCAGGTCGCGGTACAGGCGGTCGGCATAGAAAGGCGCGTTGGGCGCCATGAGTTGCGCGACGGTGCAGAGGCAGGTGTACAGTGTCTCGTAGGCAGCCTGCTTGTCGGCGTTCATCTCCCCGCCCCAGAAGCGTTTGCGGTTGAGGCGGACATACCAGTTGCTCAGGTCGTCCTGCACGAAGTCGCTGATAGCGCGTCCTGCGCGTGTAGGCTCGTAGGCTTCATACGCCTCCGTCACTTCGCGGACGAGAGAGTTGAGGCGTGAGAGAATCCAACGGTCGATTTCGAGAAGTCCCTGCTTTGCCTCGGAAGAGACAGCGCCGACTGTCGGTCTGCCGTCGGGTGACTGTCGGCTGACCGTCGGCTGACCGTCGGTAAAGGTAGCGGGAAGCCAGCCATCGACATTGGCATAGAGAGCGAAGAAGCCGTAGGTGTTATAGAGTGTGCCGAAGAACTTGCGGCGCACTTCGTCCACACCCTCGGGGTCGAACTTCAGGTTCTCCCACGGAGAGCTGTTGGTGAGCATGTACCAGCGCACAGCGTCGGCACCGTATTTCTCCAACGCCCCGAAGGGATCGACGGCGTTGCCGAGGCGTTTGGACATCTTCGCGCCGTTCTTGTCGAGGACAAGTCCGTTACTGATGACATTGCGGTATGCCACCGTGCCTTCCATCATGGTGTGGATGGCGTGCAGGGTGAAGAACCAGCCGCGCGTCTGATCCACGCCTTCGGAGATGAAGTCGGCAGTGCGCGGCGCGTCGGTGTTCTCGAAGGGGTAGTGGTTCTGTGCGTAAGGCATGGCACCCGAGTCAAACCATACATCAATGAGGTCCAGTTCGCGGCGCATGGGTCTGCCCGAAGGCGAGACGAGGATGATGCCGTCCACATAGGGGCGGTGAAGGTCGATGACGGAGGGGTCGTAGTTCTCTTTCGACCAGTCGCCAACGACGTGGTTCTTCCACGGGTTCTCCTTCATAAAGCCCGCCTTGACGGACTTGTCTATCTCCTCAAAGAGTTCCTTGACAGAGCCTATGCACAGCTCCTCCTGCCCGTCCTCTGTGCGCCAGATAGGAAGCGGTGTGCCCCAGTAGCGCGAGCGGGAGAGGTTCCAGTCGTTGAGGTTCTCGAGCCACTTGCCGAAACGCCCGGTGCCGGTTGATTCAGGCTGCCAGTTGATGGTGCGGTTGAGTGCTATCATCTCCTCGCGGGCTTTGGTGGAGCGGATGAACCACGAGTCAAGCGGGTAGTAGATGACCGGCGTGTCGGTGCGCCAGCAGTGGGGGTAGTTGTGCACATGCTTCTCTGCGCGGAAGCATCGTCCGTCCTGTTTCATCTCGATGCAGAGACGTATGTCGAGGTTCTCGGCTTTCTGCGCCTCCTGCTCCTGATAGCGGTTGTCGCGCCAGAAGTGCTCTCGGTCGTAGGCGTTCTTGACGAACTGCCCCTCATAGCGGGAGTAGAGGTCGCGGTTGATGTACTTGGCGGCGAAGTCCTCTTTGAGTTCGGCTGTGAGCCAGTACTTGCCGGTGAAGTCCACCATGGGGCGTTTCTCGCCGGTGCGGGTTATCATGAAGAGCGCAGGCACACCCGCAGCGTCCGCCACGCGTTTGTCGTCCGCGCCGAAAGTGGGGGCTATATGTACGATGCCCGTTCCGTCGTCCGTGGTTACGTAGTCGCCAAGGATGATGCGGAAAGCGTCGGCAGTGCGGTCGGTGATGGTGTCGGTCTCTTTGTTGTAGTCCACAGGAGCGACCCAGGGGAAGAGCTGGTCGTAATGCAGTCCCTCAAGGTCGGTGCCTTTGCCGCGCCAGATGATGTCGGGCGTTTCGCCGAGCTCCTTGCTGTAGGCGGCAAGGCGTGCTTCCGCAAGCAGCAGAATCTCACCCTCGCAGCGCACAGCCACGTAGTCAATCTTCGGACCGACGCAGAGGGCTGTGTTGGAAGGCAGGGTCCACGGCGTGGTGGTCCAGGCGATGGCATAGACGGGGAGATTAAGGGCTTTAAGGTCGTTAGAGTCCTTAAGGTCTTTAAGGTCCTTAATTCTGAAGCGTGCGGTGCAGGTGGTGTCCTTCACATCGCGGTAACAACCGGGCTGGTTAAGCTCGTGCGACGAGAGTCCCGTGCCTGCCATGGGCGAATAGGGCTGTATGGTGTAGCCCTTATAGAGGTAGCCTTTCTTGTACAGCTCCTTGAGCAGGTACCAGAGGGTCTCGATGTACTTGTTGTCGTAGGTGATGTAGGGGTTGTCGAGATCCACCCAATAGCCCATCTGCCGTGTGAGTTCGGTCCACTCTTTGGTGTATTTCATCACCTCGCGGCGGCAGGCGGCGTTGTACTCGTCCACGGAAATCTTCTTCCCGATGTCCTCTTTGGTGATGCCGAGCAGTTTCTCCACGCCCAGTTCCACGGGCAGTCCGTGTGTGTCCCAGCCAGCCTTGCGGCGCACCTCGAAGCCCTGCATGGTCTTGAAGCGGCAGAAGGTGTCCTTGATGGTGCGTGCCAGCACGTGGTGTATGCCGGGCATGCCGTTGGCTGAGGGCGGTCCCTCGAAGAAGAGGAAGGGCTTGTGCCCCTTGCGGGTCTCTATGCTTTGGCGGAAGAGGTCTTCCCTGTCCCACTCGGCGAGCACGTTGCGGCTCACTTCGGGGAGGTTGAGTTGCTTGTATTCGTTGAAACGTTTCATGCTTCTGTTGTCAGGCTGTTATCTCACTTTGGTGAAGGCGAGTACTTTGTCGTTGAAAGCGTCCTCCTTCAGCAGGTCTTCTATCTTGAGGTGCATGCGCCAGTTCCAGAAGTGACGCGGATTGGCGGGCACGTTGATGCGCTCGGCGTGTGCGTCGGCTCGGCGCAGACGGCTGTCGATGGCGAGCCAGTCCTGCAACGGCAGTATAACCCACATGGCGGGGCTATAGACGTGCTGGTTGATGATGGCTTCGGCTATCTCGGGCGACATCTCCCGTGGAGCTTCGCCCCACCAGCCCATCTGCTCGTTGTAGAAACGCTGCGTCACCTCGCGGTCCTCCTCCCACCATGCGCGCAAGGGGTTCATGTCGTGCGTGCCGGTGGTGCAGACGCTCAGGTAAGGCGCGTCGGCGGGGTGTGCGAACTTCAGGTTCGGGTCTTTGGGCATGCGCTGTATCTCGAGCGAGAGGATCTGCAGCTCGTGCATCACGCTCGGCACACAGGCAGGCACCATGCCGAGGTCTTCGCCGCAGCAGAGCATGCCGGTGGAGTGTATGAGCGTGGGCAGCTTGCGCATAGCCGAGTCGCGCCAGAACTGTGTGTGACGGCGGAAGAAGTAGTCGTTGTAGATGTTCATGAGCACCTGCTTCTGGTCGTCATACAGCTCGTTGAAGGTGTGCGACTGGTACATGGAGATGCGCGGATGCAGCAGCTCGGGGTGCCTCTGGTCGCGCACAAACAGCACCTCGCAGTGCAGGTAGAGCAGTCCGTTCATGAGGTTGCGGCTCTTGTCGTCGTTGAGGTTGCGGCTCTCAAAGTAGTCCTGCACCTTGCGCTGGGTGTCGAACTCGTCCTTGAACCAATAGACGTAGCCGTCCCTCGTGTTCAGGAAACGCTCTTTCGCCTCCTCGGTGTCATAGCCGAACACGTCGCCGAGGAAGTTGCTGCGTATGTAAGGACGCGTCATGCGGTCCTCGTCAAGCTTCACGCCCATGTTCCACAGGTCCTGCAGGCTGTAAGGCATGGCGGGCGAGAAGTGTCCGCACAGCCCCCACACGTCGGTCTTGCGCATCTGCCAGATACGGAAGAAACCGAGGATATGGTCGATGCGGTATGCGTCGAAGTAGTCCTGCATCTTGGTGAAGCGGCGGCGCCACCAGCGGAAGCCGTCCTGCGCCATCACGTCCCAGTTGTAGGTGGGGAAGCCCCAGTTCTGTCCGCTGATGCTGAAGTCGTCAGGCGGTGCACCTGCGCTTGCGTCGAGGTTGAAGAGCTGCGGGTCGGTCTTCGCGTCCACCGAGTCGGGACTGATGCCGATGGGTATGTCGCCCTTCATAGCCACGCCCTGCGAGTGCGCGTAGTCCACAGCCTCCTGCAGCTGCTTGTCGGCGTGGAACTGCAGGTAGCAGTAGAAGTCCTGCGGCTCGCCGTCACGCTCCGAGAGGAACTTGGCATAGGGCTCAAGCCACTCGCGGTTGCGGGTGAAGAACCGCTTGTACTCCTCCGTCTGCGACAGAGCCTTGAAGTCGCGCTTGTAGAGGGCGCGGAACCAGGTCATCTTCTCGTCATAGACAGTCTGGTAGTCGGCGAAGTCCTTGGCGTTGAACTCCTGTTTCTTCGCCTCGTATTTCTTCTTCTGCGCCGGTGTCAGCTTGCCCATGGCGGGGATGTTGAGGTATATCGGGTGCAACGCGAACACGCTCACAGCGTTGTAGGGGTAGGAGTCGGTGTTGGTGTGGGTGAGCGTCGTATCGTTGATAGGCAGGGTCTGTATCATCTTCTGCCCTGTGCGCGCCGCCCAGTCAGCCATCAGCTTCAGGTCAAGGAACTCGCCGATGCCGAAGCCCTGCTCCGTGCGCAGCGAGAACACCGGCACCGCCACTCCCGCACCACGGAAACGCGGCTGCGTGCGGCGGAACGAGCGGTCGTTCTGCATGATGTGCATGCCCTTGCGCATGCCCCATATCTGGCGGTTCTCGCCCCACTCGAGGTCAGTCACCTGACCCGTCTTGAGGTCGTAGAGACAGTATTTGTACTCAATCACGCCGTCTTTCTTCACGTCAGCCGATGCGCGCCATACGGGGAAGTCCGTGTCGCTCATCACGAGTTTCTTTGTGGGGTTCCACTCGCCTAATTCGGGGATGTTGCCCATCACAGCCACGCCCTGCGTCGGCAGGATCTGCGGCAGGTCGATGCTGAAGCGGATGTTGCCCTCTTTCTTGCGGCGGCCGCCTTTCTTCGCCTCGGGACGGCGGAAGAGAGCCTTGCGGAAAGCGGTGGTGCGGAAGGGGCTGTCAGCGTCCTCCGCCTGCCAGAAGTCGCGCACCGTCAGCTCCTTGTCCTCGTGGCGCAGGGTGATGCGTCGCACGTCGCCCGCCTCGTAGATGTAGCCGCCGTCCACGCGGATGGCGTATTTGTAAGTCAGCTCCGTAAGAAAATCGCTTGCCTGTACAGTGGCTGTCCAGAAATCCGTCCCCTGGCACTGCAGTTGCAGCGGGGTTTGCTCGGTCCAACCCGAAATGCTCTCGCCTGTTTCTACAATGCATAGGCTTTGACCGAACACGGTACGGTAGTTAATTTGGAAAGTGATTGTCATAAGTCTGTCTGTTTTTTAGTTTATCAATGGGTTTATTATTAAACGGATTCATGCCCCCGCCCGGGCAAAACACGCCCAAAGTGCGGATGATGCAAAATCACCTACAAAGATAATACAAAAAGACGAAAAATCCAAATATTTCCGCCTCTTTTTTCTTTTTGCAACGTACAATTGCCATTTTGAAGTCCAAGAGCACAGAAAGCGTATGTTCATCAAGAAGAAAGAAAATCAGCCAACTGATGTTCAATGTCGGCAGGTGTGGATATAATTACAAATATGACTTCTTAAAAGGAATCATTTTGGTGTTCATAATTTATAGTTGCCTACTCCGTAATAATTACCCCGTCAGAAGTGCTGAATCTAACGTGTATATATCGTATATCCATCAGTTATATACACATGATTGCGTTGTCGTTCTAAAAGGTGACGGTATGCATCTCTCTACGGAAGGTCATCAGTGCCTTTTCTCGTAAAAGACACGACAAGGGCCAGTGAAGTGTTCTAATAAAGTACGCTTAAATTTCATATCGGGTTCTGACAAACTTACTCCACTAGCGGCACGCTGCTGAGCTAATTCCGGCAAATCACGAAGCCATGTGCAGTGAAAATCATCGGGTTTGTGAAATGGCTTTAACCTGCCGGTTTGCGTATAGTACCAGTCCAGATAGGCTCCATCGGTATAGGTGCCCTAATCGGCTCCAATTCAGCGCATTGCCCAACGCGTAATACCCATCAGCAACGCATTGGCGGTGAAAAGAGTCATTTGTGTGTCATCGCTAACTAAAACCTTTCCATTGGAAGCCAATTCGAATTGCGTGATACCCTGTTCTCCATAACGGGAATGGATTTGTTGCTTGCTCCAGAACTCGACCGTATAGCCTAATGCATCACCTGCAGCTCCAGCCATCAGGCAGCCGCGGATAGAGTCTTTGACAAGACTTTTCTTATTGTGTCGTTTTTGAACATCAGCAATATACTGCTTGATAAATTGCTCCTGTTCCTTTGTTTCAGGCGTTTGCCGATGAGCCGACTTGGGCATTTGAGCAAAGCGCTGCCGTAATTCTGACATAACAGTCTCGAATTGAGGATATTTCGTTTCCTCGGCTATTACACATGCAATGATGGTTCCTGTCCTTCCGACACCTCCCCAGCAATGCACATACACATCACCATGCTGATGCTTTGAACTGGCAATGATGTAATCTACTATCCGCTTTGCTTCTTCAACGCTTTTAGGTGTTGATACATCCCTGATAGGACACCTGTTATACGTCACGTTGTCAGGAAGTAAGTGCTTGTATGATAACAATTCACCTTCTTCTGTCAAATCTACAAAATAACGCACACCGAATTAGAGCATTTGCTGAATCTTATCAGTTGCCAGTTCTTCATTTTTGTCTCTGGGATATTCTCCGGCCCATAGATGGTCATAGACTTTGTATGACTGGTACAATGGTTTCTCTGACAACGAATCAGATTGACCTTTTTTGTGATTAAACCACGATATGATAGTGTCTTTTAACATTGTTGTTTGATTTTATAAATATTAGTGCAAGCGGTCAATCATGTTCAGGAATGGTATTTTCTTTAGAGTTGCCGGATTCGTTGTCTTCTGTCAGGACTTGCATGATGTCACGTAATACAGGATTGGTTTTCATTTCTGAAAGCAAAGTCTGCATTTGTTCCATTGTAGCAGTGCCGTCCAGCCATGCCAATATCAAATCCTCGGGGATGTTGTTGAAGCCGTCAGTGTAGATGTTGTTATCGTTTTTCATATTGTTGTATGTCTTTAAGTGCGACCTGCATGAGTTGTGCCATTGCACGCCGCTTGATATTATACAGATTATCAACGGTAATATTCATTTCCCTTGCCACTTGTTGCGGTGCCGCATCTTCCACTGTCAGACGGTGGAGCAGGGTACTGTAGTGACGGTCGGGCATGGCAGCCAGAAGGTTTTCCACATCCATTATGTCAATGTTGTTTTCAGGCGGTGCGGGGACGGAGAAAGCCTCGCTGTTTTCCGTGTCACCGTAATAGAGAGGTTCGCACCAGTCAGAGAGAGCCAGTGTGCGGCTTTTCTCTATGAAAAACCGTGTTGCCACCACTTTCAGCCACAGGAAGAGCGAACTTTTGCCTTGAAAGGTAAGGAGGTGCTTTCCGTTGCAGGCGATGAGGTACAGGTAGAGTTCGTTGATGCACTCGTCATAATTTGCCGTAGGGCCGAGAACCCGCTGGATGATGGAGGTGAACAGCGGTCGGCATTGCCTGAAGAAGAAATGCTGTGTCACTTTGCTGTCCCTGCGTATGAGGGCATGGATAATTTCTGTGTCAGTCATACAGTCGGTTGATAGATTGTGTTACAAATAGAGGTTGTTTTTGACAAACGGAGCTTAGGGGCAAGGGTGCGGCAAAAGGGTCTTGCCGTGGGTGGTTTGATTGTAATCATAATTTTTATTGTTTAGGTTTATGTTGTTCATGTTTGTTTTTTAGGTTTATGGTAAGGTCTTCACTTATATAGAGGGGTCGAGCAGCAAAAATCTATCACGGAAAAGTGATTTTTTTTGAAAAAAAGTGTATCCGTCTATGTTTCAGTTGTTTTTGAGGAAGAAAAAATGTTGTTTTTTTATCTCCGTTCATTAGTGTCCACTAAATTGAACGGTTAAAAATTAATCTTAAAAATCGAACATTAGTTGTCCA
>Ga0265298_10007008_pt1 | contig 13793 bp, 4 predicted proteins | sample AusTroGonzalo_MG_3_FD_193486 | JGI IMG/M metagenome (GOLD analysis project Ga0265298, IMG submission 193486) | Bovine rumen microbial communities from tropical cattle in Woodstock, Queensland, Australia - Gonzalo_01 | ecosystem: Host-associated > Mammals > Digestive system > Stomach > Rumen ...
CCGGTGAACTTGAAGATGGATTCGTCAACACCGGCGGTCTTCACGATGCAGCCATCCACGGCGAGGTTGCCGTACAGAACAGCGAGGCCGCCGTCCTTGGTGTAAGCGTGTTCGCCATCGCGGATAGCGCCGTTAGCACGGTCGAGGTCGTGATCGGGGTACATGAAATTCTGGGAGAATGCGACCAGGTTGTACTTGCGGCCCGGACCGGCGAGGTAGCGCTGCTTGGCTTCGACCGTCGGGTTGCGCTTGAGGTCGTTGAGTTCCAGGGCTTCGCCAATGGTCTTGGCGTGAACGGTTTTTGCGTCCTTGTGGAGCAGGCCCATGCGGTCCAGTTCACCGAGGATACCCATGATGCCACCGGCGCGGTTCACGTTCTCGATGTGGATGTTGTGAACGGTCGGGGCCACCTTGCAGATGCAAGGCGTGTTGCGGGAGAGACGGTCGATGTCCTTCATGGTGAAGTCCACGCCGGCTTCCTGGGCCACGGCGAGCAAGTGGAGCACGGTGTTAGAAGAACCGCCCATGGCGATGTCGAGGCGCATGGCGTTTTCGAAGGCGTCCTTCGTGGCGATGCTACGCGGGAGGATGCTTTCGTCGTTCAAATCGTAATACTGGTGGCAGAGTTCCACGATGCGCTTACCGGCGGCTTCGAAGAGCTTCTTACGTTCGGCGTGGGTGGCGACGATGGTGCCGTTACCCGGGAGGCTGAGGCCCAAGGCTTCGGTAAGGGAGTTCATGGAGTTTGCAGTGAACATGCCGGAGCAGGAACCGCAAGTCGGGCAGGAGTTGGCTTCGATGGCGGCCACTTCTTCGTCGCTGATAGTGCTGTCGGCAGAATCGATCATGGCGTCAATCAGGTCGAGGGCGCGGTCCTTGCCGTCTTTCGTGGTGACGTGGCCGGCTTCCATCGGACCGCCGCTGACGAAGATGGCAGGGATGTTGAGGCGCATGGCGGCCATGAGCATACCCGGGGTCACCTTGTCGCAGTTGGAAATGCAGACGAGGGCGTCGGCGCGGTGGGCGTTAGCCATGTATTCGGTAGAGTCTGCAATCAAATCGCGGCTGGGCAAGCTGTAGAGCATGCCGTCGTGGCCCATGGCGATACCGTCGTCCACGGCGATGGTGTTCATTTCCTTGGCGACACCGCCGGCGGCTTCGATAGCACGGGCGACAACCTGGCCCAAGTCCTTCAGGTGGACGTGGCCCGGAACAAACTGAGTGTAGCTGTTCACCACGCAAACCACCGGCTTACCAAAGTCTTCCACCTTGGTTCCCGTTGCGTGCCAAAGGGCGCGTGCACCGGCCATTTCACGGCCTTCCATAGTCTTGAGCGAACGAAGTTTCGGCATAATTAATCCTCTTGTTAGTACGGTGCGAAATGTAGCAAAAAAAAGCACCCGCCGGTTGGCAGGTGCTCTGTAAAGGTTGATGTAAAAGATTAATACTTGGCGCTAAGAGCGGAGGGGCATTCCACCTGTACGTACTTGACTTCAGGATTGTCTGCTCCTTCCATCCAGTTTGCCAAGAACAAACATCCGTTTTGCAGGCTTGTGTTGGAGTATTCCCGCTTGCACATGTCGATAAGGCAACTCTTGCTAAAGTTGCAAGTGGTAAGGAATCCGCCGTACTGGGAGCCGGCACAGGAAATTCCCATCTTGCCGCAGCCATTGAATGCACCGGGGCCGCCACCAGGAATCATCAAGTCGAACTGACCGCCACTCACGTCGTAGCCGATATTGTTGGCCATCACGATTAGATGCTTACCCTTAATCTTGGCGTTAGCACTGGGGGTGCTCGATCCCTTGGAAGAACTGCCGTTGCCAGTGAATGTAAGCATGTAGCACTTGCCGCAGTCGTTTCCGCCACCGGGTGTTGCAGCGAAGGCGTAAGCGATAGTGTCGTTCACAATTTGCGGAGTCTGGTCAAAGCAGGTGCCGGCATTACCGCCGTCGCAGACGCTAGCATCGTCGACGCTGGCCTTGCTGGTGCCGTTGGTTTGGCAGGTCCTGGCGACCGGGCCGCCCTTGCCACTCCATGCGCAGTGGGGCTTACAGCTGTCCCAATAACGGGTAGCGTAACCTGTATGTTCTTGGCTGTTTAGGACTTTGGGCAACAGGGAAGGACCGTTGCTCTGGGCCTTGCTGCTAGAACTCGGAGTCGTATTGTTCTTGCTGCTGGAGCTCTGTGTCTGCTGGTGGTTCGCGGAACTCTGGGGTTGCTGGGAGGCACTGCTTTGGGGGGCAACAGTGCTGCCGCCCATGTCCTTACAATCCTTGTTGGTGGGGTCATACCAGCAATTTACCTTGCAGGACTTGTCATAGGCGTATTGTTCCTGATGGGGTCCTTTAAGATTGTCGTAATAAGCTACGCAATTACCCGAAGGAGCGTCATAGCACTTACCATCGCACTGGTTGCCCTGTGCTGCTGCAGAAGAGGTCGGGTTATTGTTTCCGTTGGAATTGGAACTTGTTGCGGGGTTGTTATTGCTACCCGGATTGGTGTTTTGGCCGGGGTTGGTGTTTTGGCCTGGGTTCGTGTTCTGACCGGGGTTAGTGTTCGTTCCGCTGGCAGAAGACACTGTGGTAGAGGCGTTGGGGTTTTCTGCGACGATATTGCCGTTGTCGTCAACGATGTTGCCGCTGTTATCAACGGTGCCGATGTCGTTGCCCTGGATGTCCGTGACGGTGCCGTCATCGAATTCCACCATCTTGGTGCCGCCGTTGGTCTCAACGACTTTTGCCAGGGGGCGATCGTTCAGATCGACGCCGGCCAGGAAGACTTCTTCACCATTTTCACCATTGACGACGATATTGCCTTCGGAATACCTTCCAAAGACGTTCCACTGGGAATCGTAAACGGTGCCATCTTCGGCAACATAAAGATTTTCGTTGGGTCCGATATCGATAACCCGGACATTCTCGGACATATCGGAAAGGGCGCCCATAGGCAGGGTGGTGTCGTCACCGCAGTTCCACGCCAACATGAGCGCGCCTGCAACCAGCAAATACTTAAAATAAGGAAGCTTCATAAAACCTCTTTTTATCCCAATACCCAGCCTAAAAATATATAAAAGCCCCGAAAATGTCTTGTAAAAAAGAGTTAAGGGTGATTTTGGTCAAGAAAAAAGGGCGTTTTTGGGGCAAAATCGGCCAATGTTTTTGTTTTTTTACTAAAAAGGGGAGGAGGCGGGGTGAATTTGGCTCGTTGGTCACGCATTTTTGTCCAAAATTGTAAAATTCCGCCAATTTCAGCCCCTTTGTAAAAAAAAATGAACTATTGGCGTAAAAAAAAACTATTTTGAGTTAGACGGTGCGTTCTGTGCCGGTTTTTGCGTATGGGAAGAGGATTTATGAATGCAGGGATTCCGGCATCCGTGGAAAAGCTGAGGCGACGTTGTTCGGGCGTCACTTTGATGGAGGTGATGGCGGTTGTCGCGATTATGGGCATATTGTCGGGTTTGGGTGTTGCCGGATTGAGGAGCGCCGTCGCCAACGCCCGCATCAAGGATGCAGCTTACAACGTGACCGCTTTTATGGAACGCACCGCCAACGAGGCCCGCAGGATGAACACCACATTGTGCGTGGTAAAAGTGGATGACCAGACCCTTGCGACCTATAAGGCGAAATGCACCGATGCGAACAAGGCGAATAACGGACTGACCGCCATTGATGTTTTGAAGCTAGAGGCCCCGAACAAGTTTTTGGGAGATAGCGAACTTAAGAACATTGTTGACTTGGGAAGCACGAATTTTGCAGGGGATGGTGCTGACTTCATTCCCCGAACAGGACTTTCCGCAGCCCCGTCCGCAGGCTTTTTCGCGGTGCAATACGGGACTAACACTAGCCTCCGAGCGGCTGCGGCCAAAGTGAGCACCAAGAATGCCTTTGTGCCTAAGGTATCGTATGATGGTTCAAACTGGACGGACATTTAGGGGGCGGTGATGGTGAATACAAAGGTTGCAAATACCACCCGCAAACGCGGCATAGGCATCATGGAAGTGATGGTGGCCGCCCTGGTTCTGGGAATCCTCTATGCAGCCATTTCCAATCTGCAAAAAGGAAACCGCGAGGCGCTGCTCCGTATCCGCGGCCGCGACGGGGCCACCGAGGTTGCTCAGAATATCATTGACTCGCTAAGTGCTCTTGGACTTGCAAGGTTTTCCAATTCAGCGCTTGGCGTCGATGCCAGTGGTAACGTGAATCCGTTGGACACCATCCGCGTGACCCGCAGTTGGAAAGGGCAACCAGGCATCAAGGTAAATACCATGACAGTTACCTACAAGGCGGTGGTGACGGTTTCCGATGACAGTGAATACAATGCAAAGGACTCTACCCTTTTCACTGAAAACGCAACAGATGAAGCGGATAGGAGAGTTTCCCATGTGTATGCCAAGCGCCTCAATGTGACCGTCCTTTGGCCCTTCAAAAATACCATGCAGTCCATTTCTGTTTCGGGGGTAATCAGATGAGATATGACTCCGCCAAAACCCCCGTTATCCTGAGCGTAAGCGAAGGATCCAGAAACGGATTCACCTTGATGGAATTGTTGGTCTACATGATGATTGTGGGCATCATCGTGATTGTCGCGGGCCAGGCGTTTTCCAATTCTACAAAGTTCCGCGTCCGCTCGCAGAACATGCTCAAGGCGACCCAGGAGGCCGAGAACGTGGGCATCCTGTTCAAGGAAGATATCCAGCAGACCGGCTCCAAGTCCTCTAAAGAAACGCCAGAGGCGACCCACGACACTTTCTACGTGTCTCCGGAGGTCTACATTGCCCCCACTGCGGCCACTCCCGATTCGTCGTCCTTTTCCCTGACAAATCAGACCGAAGATTGCCCTACCAGGGGGTGCAATACCCTGTCTTTTGTTACTCGCCGAATGGTCTATGGTGCATCTGGGTTGTACAAACGTGTAGAAGCGATTACGTGGACATATAACCAGGCAGAAGAAAAACTGTACCGCAGTTGTGAAATATTGGATGGCAAAGACATTGATTCCCAAAAATCGGAGTGCCCTGAAAATACGGAAGTGGAAATTGCCGACGGGGTGTCTTTCTTTAGGGTTGTTCCCGCTACACCTGGGGTCGTTAACGGCGGGTTCGCTGTTGCTGGGGGCGCTTCGCTATTGCCTTCTGCAGATACCAGTGTTCATGCCTTTAGGCTGAACCCACGCGTAAATGGAGAGACTCTGTTTTTTGTACAGACAACCCCAGAAACAGGCGGTGATGCAGTTGATATTAAGGGGTTCGCTACGAACTACAAATATGACGAAGCGGAGGTTGACGAGGACGGCGTAAAGGCGAACGAACTTTATGTGGCCATGGCCAATGCCGTTGACAATACCTGGGACAAGTGCAAAAAGGTAAACCTTGAAGCGAATACCGAATACGAAATCTTTTTCAAGGTGCCCTATTCCGCAGATGCCATCCGGACGTTCTGCCAGGGGAGGGACCATGCTGCTGTTGGCTTCAGGACTCAGTCGGATGGCAACAAGATTGCCCAATTGAACGATTTCCTGTTTTTCCCACCCATATCGCCAAACGCCTCCGAGGTGCGGTCCATGCGGTTCTCTCTGAGCCAGGCGGTGAGCGATGTTTGTTTGATGTTTACCTTTGCCAGTTATTCGCCACTGGCGGGCACGGGGACAATCCAGATAGGGGGGCTGACCCTCCGAAAAGTGCCTAGTGCGAACTATGTGTTTAATGACAATTTTGCTACCACCATGACGGTGTGGGATAAGAAGAATGTGAAGGCAGTGCGTTTGGACTTGACTATTCATCGGAAGGGAGAGACCGGAGAGGTGTCCGAAGTAGTCCCCATACCCAGCAACGGACCCCGCGACTAGGAGGGATTTATGAAGTGTGCAATGTGGAATGTGAAATGTGAGATGAGGAAGGCGGGTGTATCCCTCATTACCGTCCTCCTGTTTATGCTGGTGGCTACCATTGCCGCTACCGCTACCTACAAGTGGATTACCAGCGAAAACCGTTCTAGCGGTAGCCGCATGATGCTTTCGGAAGCACACCAGGCCTCCCTTGCGGGTTTGGACAATGCTCGTTCTTGGATAACCAACCATGGTAACGAGGCTGGAGCGCTCGTCAAACAGTATTTTGACAATGGCAAGAAACCGGTAAAGTTGGATGCCATTCTGCACAAGATTGACAACGGCAAGCAGGATTACAGCGTGTGGCTTGTGGGCGTGGATGACAGCAAGTCCACCTTTAAGTTGAAGTTAGTTTCTACGGGCAAGGGGAGAAACGGGAGCCGGTATAGTGAAGTTTCCATTTTGAAGGTAGATGGGCTGTACCGTATGCAAGTTCCAGGGGAACACGGGCATGCAAATTTTGAAGAAGCTTTTTATGGAAACCTGAATACTGCGGGAACTATAAATGTCAATTCGGCAATAATTACTCAAACACCTGCGGTAAAAAATGCTGGAGGGCAGGCTCTAAATAGTATTAGCGCGTCAGATTATTTGATTTTGGATGGAAATTTTTATAGTAATGCTGAAGCAACAATTAAAGACCTTTATATTACGGGGGATTTCGGCTATTGCGATAATGTGACCACAACAGGTGATGTTTATGTGGGCGGGATTATGTATGCACCAATGGCCAATGGTGTCAGTATAGGTGGAACAGCATATTTAAACGGTGGATTAAAATTAAATACAGAATCTCCACTAAAACAGGCCTGTAGTGGAACTATTGGCGGACCTATTACTTTTGCTAAAAATGTAACCCTGAACGGAGCACTAGAGTACTATGACCACAATACAAGTTACACTCTTACTGCTAACCAAAACCTGGTGGCAAATGCAGGTATTGATTTCCCCAACGCTTATCCTAGTTCCTCAGATAAAATGATCTTAAAACATAATGTATATGTTGGCGGGTCTTCCGATGGTACGGGTTCTATTCCGCAAGATCAAGCGGCGAGGACGACCTTGGGAACCACCAATGCGGACAAGATTTATATCAATGGTTTCAGTTATTCTACGGCTGGTGGGGGTACATATGGGGTATCCAACGATGGAAATATCTATACCACTGTAAATGGAAGTTGGGCTATTCCTTCTGACGAGGAAGTAGCCTCTTGGGGAGCAAGTACCCTGACGAAATATGCGGAGAAACTTGTCAAGGACAACGATATATCGTGTAAGGTAAAACAGCCCATCCAGTTCAACGAAGCCTTGAGAAGCAGTCCGTTAAATCACAAGGGTACAAGTAGTGCTACTAGAATGGGTTGCGATGCCTCAATATGGCCGTCAGCTGGCAATTGGATAGATGGCAATTGGGTAAAAAAAGTCAATGAATGCTATACCATTGCCAAGGATAACAGTCAATTGTACAACGACAAGTGGCTGATTCTGGAAACAGAAAATCTTAATATAGGTTCTGGGATATCGGAAAAATTGAACCAGTTTATAATATGGATTCACAATCAAACATCTTCCAGTTATCTCCTTTATGAAATACCTCCAACTGGGGATAATGCAGAGGTAGTCCTTTTTCTTCCCAATGGTTATCCTAGCACCAATGGTGATGCTTGTATAACCACCACTTCGGGGAAAAAGTACAATTACTTCATCTACGCCAATGCCGATGTGGCATGCATGAATATGAATGGCCAAATAAAAGGTTCCGTATTTATGGGAAACTGCTCGGTAGTTAATAAAATTGGAGCCAATCCGGCACTCAATGCATCAACAGCGGGCACAACTATTATTTCGGACATGACAGAGGACGCCATTATCTGCGATTTTGTGAAACCTGTCGCCGGGGCGGCTGCTGTGACTCCCAGTTGCGGAGCGAGTGGTGGCGCAGGCGAAGGTGGCGAAGTTGTTCCCGTGGCGGGTCAAAATGATTCCTATTATATCTCTGTAGCTCCGCAACTTCGTGTGGAACTGGAATCTCAGTACAAGAACAACGAGTTCGACGAAGATAACTTGGGGGACAACGACTATTCCAACATAAATCCCTCCATCCTTGTGGTGCCCCGCATTATATACCTGACCAAAGACCCCATTGGTAGATTGGGAGACTATTTCTCCCTGTTGAATCTGAATGGTGCCGACGAAGAAAAAGATGTGAACCAGGTGACTTGCAACCCGGTCTTGGAGAAAGTGGATAAATTATACGACCCCGATGGAGACCCGTTGACCGAGGGTACCTACACATGTACTTACGAATCCAAGAATAATTACAACGACGTGATTTTCTGGGTAAGCGTCGCTGGGGAATTGGGCCAGGTCCCCGAGGTGTCTTTAGATGCTCTGAGCAAGGAAGTTACAAAGGACCAGCCGGCGACGGTTTACTTGAATGTGCCCGAGGCTGCTAGGGCGCAGATTTCTGTGGATGTCAGCGTTACGGCGGTTCCGAGCAACTGGACCCTTACTCCTGTAAACGCTACACCGCGCAACGACGGAAGCGGTATCTACACGGCGACGGTTAACACAAATGCATCTACGCCACTTTTCACAGTTACCGTAGACGAAACCAGTGCCACAAACACCAGCATGATATTCCAGTTGATTCAACCCTGCGATGGGTGCATTATTTCTACGGGCAACAGCGTGGAAGAAGTGTACATGACGGGCTACATGACGGTAAGACGTGACGAGGCTAGTGTGTACTGTAATGATGCTGACCATGAAGAGGCCTGCGAAGAACAGGGAATTACCGACAAATTGGCATGGCCTAGTTGCGATGAAATTATAGGCACCACGAGGTGGATTGTTCCGGAGTGTCTGAACCGTTCTACCGTTACTGAAAATAGCGAATGGTCCTGTTCTATTGGTTTCAATGAGACCAATTACTCTATCCAGTTGAATCCGCAAGTCTTGCCAGATGACTTCTGCGAGGTGCTGCTTCCCGTTGGTGACGACAACAAGTTGCCCAGGCCCGGCGAGGCCCTTTCGGACAATGCCGACGGGACCCTGTACGCCTCCATTGTGCGCCGCAAGAAAACCTTGCATGTGGGTGTCAAGGGAGCCACATCCCCGACAATAACAGTCAAGTCCAATGGCTTGACTCCCTTTGACCCGACTTCGAACCCCAACGAAACCACGGTGACCTGTACTCAGGAATCTAGCGACCTGTACAACAATTACTATGCCTGCCCCGTCTATGTGGGTGATCATATAAAACTGGTTCTTAACAAAAGCGTGACCTCAAAGCCGTTCTCGTATTGGAAGGCCACAGGCGGGGACTTCAGTAGTTCCCAGACAATCTATCCGGATCAGGAAGTATTCACCCTGCCGGTTATCCATTCGGATAATACGGTTATCGCCTATTTCAACGAGGTTGACGACCGGTGCTTCTACGAAGATTTCAAGGAATTTACGGAGAATAGCAGTTATGCCTACATGTGTGCGACTAGTAATGACCAGCGTTGCTTCTATGAATGCACGGGAGGTTCCTGCTATGCAAGCGTTTCAGCCGTCAAGGCCGACTGGCGCCTGATTTATAACAGTTTTGGGTCGCTGGACCTTTCTACCTACCATGAAATTCAATACAAGCGTAACCAGAATGCCAGTGGAACCCTGACCCATACAGGCGCACACGCAGGCTTGCCCACGGCCGATGACAACTTCTTTGCCCTCCACCGGGTCGAAGGCGGTATGGACGGTACCCTTTCTGCAACATTCACGACGGCAGATTATGGTGCGACCCTGGCCAACGAAAAGAATGACACTTACACTGATGTTCAATTCTTGAACACCGGCTTTATACTACGTTCTACTCCGGATGCCCAGAATTACTTGACCCTCAACATATTTGGTAACGCAAAGCCCATAACTTTCCATGGGAACAACATCGCGGGTAAAACGATGGTGGTTCAGGTATGCGAAGGTTCTGGACGGGTGGTCACCTCCTCGGCGGGCTGTGTTTACGGAACTTTCGCCCTGACAGAAGACCAGTTTACCAAGTTGTATAGCGGCTGTGGAAAGGCATACGGCGTCGGCTACGACGAACAGTCGTGCTTCAACATCAATGCCAAGTTCACGATGTCTGCAACCATTGCGGCCCATACCTTGAACGTTTCCCTTTCTTACAATGACAATAATTCTCAAACAAATCTTGCTGCATCTGGTGGTGGCTCCCAGGTAGAAATCGACTTGGCCCAACTCCCGTTAGGTGGTCTGTACGGTTCTGGCTATGTGGACAACCAGAGGGTTGGCTTCAAGAGTGCAAGTGATAACTTCCGCCTGTACGATATTACCTGGAAAAGCGACACCTATGACGAGGAATGTTGGGATTACCCCCACGTGATGTGTTCCTTCAAGGCAAATTACTTGGGTGGACTAGTGCCCATGGATTCCAACGTAGTTCCTTGGGTGGCCATGAGCTCTCACTTTGGCGAAGACTGCACCATAAGCTACCACTACAACGGTTGCGATATGAGCGGAGACCTGTGGCAATATTATGGAAAGCCCAAGGAATGCACTGGAGTACCTAGACCAAATGGTGGTGTTCCTACGGGGAACGGCTATTTCCAGATTTATAATGGCGTCATTGGCAATGGACACTCCGATTGGTATTCTCTGGGTGCTCAAGGTACAAATGTCTACAAAAACAACCTGACTAAACTCGGGACCAACTATTACCACTTCAAAGAAAGTGGTCAGCATAGCATTTACTACCAAAACAAACTCGTGGGTTATCAAAGTGAAACTGCCAACGGTTACTACAACAGCGCCTACGTTATTGTGGAATGCCCCAACACCACGTTGGACATGCAGTACAGAACCGACAACTGCAATTCCTTCTATGTGGGAGACATGAGGCAATGTACGGAAGACCAGATTTTGTTCTCCGGCACGCAGTACTGTACGCCTTCGGAAACATGTTCTCCCGATTTGACTCCTGACGAATCGAACCTCCGGGATGCCGACCTGTATGTGTCTTACACGGACATGATTCAGGGATCCAGTTTTAGGGTATGGGCAGAAGACAAGAACGGGGCGAAGAGTTCCGTTGTGGAAGTCCCCTACACAAAGAATACTGGAAGGAAACTTATAAGCATGGACCAGTTTGCCAGTGCAGGGAACTTTGACCCCGAAGCGGTTACGGATATCCACTTTAGCACTTCCAACAATGTTACCATTACCGGCATTGAGTCCATATGCCCCTATACTACGGGCATAGCCAACTGTTATGCCGAATACAATGGCGCCTCTTGGGAACTGCACTCCACTATCAAGAATGTCGCTGCCGCTAAGAGCAACGGCTGCCAGGTTACCAAAATTAAGGGTTCCGGCACAAACCTTCCGCTGACTGTGGATTGTCCGCAAGATGGCGAATTTAGCGTTTCGGAATCGGGACTTTACGAGTCGGTGAATACGACTGGTAACAGCGTGGATTACCAGTTCAAGATTACCATTACCAATACGAACGAAGAACAGTGGGACTGTGAAACCGATGTTGTCACCATTGAACCGATGGACATGGATTGTGAAGTGTCCGCGGCCTCGGTGGTGCAGGGTGCCGGAGTGCCGGACTTCAAGTACACCATAACCAACTGCCCGCCGGCAGGTTGCCCCGTTACCATTACAGGCGACTTCGTGTCGGGGAATTCTACGGGTACTTATACTGCTGAGGGAACGCAGGAGACCTTCAATGCATCCAGCATTACGCCTGGTATCAACACCAGTCCGGCAATGAATGAAGGAACCGGTTATGCCTACACAATCACGTCACTTGGTGGACAGAGTTGTTCTGCAAACTTCAGCGTGGTCGCAAAGCGGGATGCTTCTGCAAGCAACTGCCGAATTGACGGAACCGATTTCAAGGCGGACATTACGGCACCGAACTTCGGTACTGCTAACGCTACGTTGCACAAACTTGACCCGCTTGGGAATATCCTTCTCTCGACTCAGACCGTTACCACCGAGACTACAAGTTTTACCCATAGTGTTGCAGACCTTATTTCCACTCCGGGAACGTACGTGTTTGTCCTTTCTCTGGATGGCACCAATGAAGCTTGCTCTGTAACGCACATTGTTGATGGAGAACTGAGTGCTACCTGTCCGGTGGATGCAATCCCCAATCAGGACGTGGGACAGACCGTTAGCGTTTACCCTGCGGTTACTGGTTGTAATGCCGGGTGTTCTTGGCAAATACTTGATGGAACCACCCAGAGAGGCAGTGGCTCGGGTTATACGTCTGGTACGGTCACATTTGCAGATAACACGGCCGTGGCAGGGAATACTAAGCAGTATACCTTCAGCGTGACGCATAGTGTCTCGGATGATACAAAGACTTGTAACTTTAATGTTGCCTATAGGGTGCCGCTTACGCTTTCTTGCCCCGCAGATTGGACAGGTCAGGACCCGACAAGCGGAATATCCTTTACACCCGCAACCATAACGGGTTGCGAGAACAACAACTGTACTTGGAGTATCACGGGCGGAGCGACTGCCAGTGGCGATAGTTACGGTGGCGGAGCCATAAACTTTACCCATAGCAATCCTGTGGGCTTAAGGCAGTATACCTACAACTTGACCGTTACACGCGGCACAGGTACAGAGGCCGAGTCTCGTGACTGTTCCTTCAAGGTGACCTTTGCAAAGACAGGTTCCGACCTTAGTTTGACATGTCCCACAAGTTGGACGGACCAGGATCCTGCGGCTCAACCCATATCCATTAATCCGACAAGGAGTGGTTGTGACAATGGAGACTGTTCTTGGGCTATATCAGGTGGTACTACCGCTTCGGGGTCGAGTTTGGGAAATACTGGGGCAATTTCGTTCTCCCAGGCCAATGCGAAGGGGAGAAAGGATTACACGTTGACCCTTTCCCGTGAAGGAACCTACGACGCGACATGTAACTTTAGCGTCACCTACAAGTCCCTTGGATTGACCTGCCCGGCAGATGTCACCGACCAGGATCCCGCAGAGACCATTTCGGTGACACCTACGGTGAGCGGCTGCAATGGCAACTGTACGCTCACGATTTCTGGTGGTGGATTGCCCTCCGCAAGCACAACGAGTTCTTACACTAGCGGAGAAGTCTCGTTTAGCCATAGCGCAGGTTCGGGCACCAAGACTTACACAATGACCTTGTCCAGGACGGGTTACGTGAGCGAGAGTTGTCAATTCAAGGTGTCGTATATATCCAATACGAACGTTAACACGAATTGTTGGTTTACTGAAAGTAATCCTTATCAACCGGGCACAACTGCTTACTTTAAATTTGACAATTTGACCAATCCAGACAATAACCAGCCATGGAGCGGATTGTCATACAAAGTTGTAGGTCCAGAAGAAGAAAAAACAGGAACGACTTCAACTGCTCAACAGGAACAAACCACTTTCTCTGTTACACCGGAAGCTGCTGGAACCTACACGCTTTACATATACATGGATGGTAGGTTCAAACAATCATGTCAAGCAACAATGACTTTGCAAGACTTCTCTCCCTCAAATTGTAGGTATGAAAATGGGGAGTTTAAAGCCCAAACAAGTCACCCTTGCACAGGATCGGCTTGTACATGGTATATAATGAAAGGAAATGACGACCCTGCTACGGAAACGCCAGTTCATACAGGTTCTTGGACTTCTTCAAGCATCAATCCGTCTATGTCCGGCAAGGGGCAGGGTAAATTTACCCTTTGGATTAACAATCATAAGTATACCGATTGCTCCATTACAATAACGCCTACTGTGACCTGTCCCAGTACAAAAAAATCATTCACAATTAATCAAACTGCCACGTTCAAGGCAGAAACCTTATCCAACTGTGATTTGGGTTGTGATTATAGGCTAGAACGTACAAGTGGTGGGACTGT
>Ga0265298_10007009_pt1 | contig 13792 bp, 13 predicted proteins | sample AusTroGonzalo_MG_3_FD_193486 | JGI IMG/M metagenome (GOLD analysis project Ga0265298, IMG submission 193486) | Bovine rumen microbial communities from tropical cattle in Woodstock, Queensland, Australia - Gonzalo_01 | ecosystem: Host-associated > Mammals > Digestive system > Stomach > Rumen ...
ACCCCGTGGGCCGCATAGAGCCCTTGGTATAAAGCATAAAACGTCCTTGAAGCCGTCTCAACCAGCGGACAACAAGGAATTCGTCTCTTCGACCAGGCCCTTTGCCGGTAAGAAGTCGAACCCCCCCGGACGCAGCGGATTAGCCACAACGCGAAAAGCCCGCCCGGGGAAACCGAACCGCAATCACAAACACCAGGTGCAGAAGAAAGGAAGAACAGCAACTGGAAGACGCGGCTCAAGAATCAAACTGCTGAATACCGCGATGAAATCGAAGTTGCGCGGTGGTTCGAGGTGGTTTGTAAGCTCAAGCGTACAGGTGAAGGAACTGGAGAAGATCGCCTACGATCCTTTATACGGTTTCCATGTGATCCCGTGCGTTAAAACCGACTGTCTGCTTGAAGCCGTAGCAGATGACGAAAACTGCATCAAGGCAATCTTGAAGGTCCGCAAGAAACCGGAAAAGTCTCCGGGATGTGACGAAAAGACCGTTGTTGAGGTATGCGATTCGCTCATCAGTGATCCGCTCCAGAGAGAAGCAATACAGCAGGACATTCTGACTGGTAACTACTGGCCTGCGCCGGTAGTGGAAAGGCTAATCCCGAAGAGCAAGGGGAAGATGAGAGCGATTGGAATTGCAATCGTGAAAGACCGCATCGTGCAACGTATGATTCTTCAGGCGATCGAATCCGCTTTGGCAAAGAACACCTGGAGCCCGAATTCTTTTGCCTACACGGAAGGAAGAGGTCCGAAAGAGGCCATAGCCAGAGTCGATGAGTTACGAAGAAGAGGCTACACCTGGGCAATCGCCCTCGACTTGAAGGCCTTCTTCGATAACGTACCACACGACAGACTAAAGGCCAAGATCGGAAAGTTCATCGTCGACAAACGCGTCGTAGACCTGATCGTTCGATTTATCACCCCGCTCATTCTGGGTGAGAACGGGAAGGTGAGACGCAATCGCAAAGGAACACCGCAAGGCAGCGTTATCTCTCCAATACTTGCATCCAAGCTGTACCTCGACGAGCTGGATCAGGAGATGACACGCCACGGATGGAACTTTGTGAGATATGCCGACGATGTCACGGTGTTCTGCAAAAGCAAAGCGGCGGCGAAAAGAATCAGAAGGCAACTCCTCAAGATTGTAGGCGAGGAAATGCTGTGTCCGCCGAACGAGGACAAGACCCACATCGTTAACGTCAAGGAGCTGGCCCTTCTTGGGGTCTACCTGAAAAGAGGCAAATGGCATATTAGCCGTAAAAAGATCCTTGGCATGCGTGCGTGTTTCGCTGACGGCCTGAAAAAGGTCAAGCGTTCTGGAAGCGACTATGATCTGTCCAAGCTGATAGATCAGATGCATAGTTTCTTGAATCACTATAAAAGAATATGCCCATCCCTCGCAAAAGAGGCGGAATCGACTCTCCAGTGGTGTAAGCGCGTGTGGATGACGATCATCGGCCCGGAAACGGAACGTCAGAAGCTGTGGCTTCAGCAGTACAAGAGGCTTTGAGCTTCCTCTGCTCACCTCCAGTTGCTCTGGAGGAAGAGCCCGGGTGGTACGACCAGGAAATCGGTTGTGCCACCCTCTTTTATTCTCCCTCCAAAAACCACATGAAGGGACAGAAAAGGTCAAAAAGCCAGAAAAAAACGGGAAAAAGGCTAAATTCAGGCCTTTTTTTCGGGCAAGATAGAGTGGACTTGAAAAAAATGTCCGAAACTAATAACCAACCTCAAACAAGGAGAAAAACATGAAAACTCTCAAATCGCTGGGTCTGGTCGTCTTCTACGCCGGACTCGGCACCGCGCTCGTCCTCGGCATCTGCGGCACCCCGTCGCTGTTCCGAGGCAGAGCCATCACCCAAACGTCCCTGAGTGAACTGGATCAGCGTGCTCGGCCATTCTTCGAGGAAGCCGCGCGCAACGTTCCCCGCGTGGTCTCGGAACTCGGCGGCACGAAAGCATTCCTGAATCTGTGCGGTCTGGCCGTCATCGACAAGATCTCCGGATCAAAAAAAGCAGAACGCAAGATCACCGCCGCCATTGAGACGCCGATTCTCGCGCCATGCCGGAAGGGAGCCGCCGTCTACAGGTGCGACATCAATCCGAGCTTGGCACACGGCAATCTGTCGGGCATTCATCGGGACGCAATGACGTCCGCGCTCTATGCATCCAGCGGCTTGGCACTTGAAGCCGCGTTCCTGAAGCCGACGATGAAAGCCCTGCAACGCATCATCGGTCCCCTTGTAGGAAAGATTGCCGCGAAACTCGGACTTGGCGCAACGTGCGCTGCTGCTGACGGGCCGCTCCCCATCGGAGATACAATCGGTGTCATTCTGGCGGTCGGTGGTTCCGCATGGTCGGTTCACGACCTGCTTGCCCTCCGTCATGACCTGCAGGACGCGATGGCAGCAGCTATTCATCAAGCCATTCAGGAATACTGGAAGCAGTGCAGACTGGAGGCGGCACGATGAAGACGACGCTAATCTTGCTTCTTGCCTTGATGACTGCGTTCGCATTCGCCATGCCCGCCCGCCAACCATTCAGGAAGCCGCTGAAACCGGCACGAGTGGAGACGCACCATCCTGTTTCATGGAAAACAGTCGCCGCAGGTGGCGCGGCAGCCGGAACCGTCATCGCCGCGTATAAGATCAGCGACGGCATCGAAGAAGGCATGAAGATCGCGGCAAGGGAAAAGCCCGAAGCATTCACGGATTCCTTGTCCGTGCTGACCTGGCCCGTGCGCTGGGCGGCGTTTATCCTCTTCCTCATCTCCGGATGCTGGCTCTGGAAGAAATGGCTCGAACACGAAACAAACTCAACAACGAAAGGATAACACCACATGCAAATCACCATCAACAAAACCGAACTGGCCGGAGCACTCGCTGCTCTGGGGAAGCTGGTCTCCCGGACGTCCCTTATCAAGGCGTACCAGGCGATCCAGATTGAAGGACGAGCGAACACGCTCTACTTCCGCACCCGCAACGTCGTCGAAGAGATCGAATTCCGAACTGACGCCAATCTGGAAGACAACTTCCCTGCGGTTCTCGTGGAATTCGAGCAATTCCGTCTGGCCGTCCGCAACAGCAAGAAGAAAACGCTGGACCTCAAAATCAAGAACGGCGAGGTCTTCATGGATGACGTCATGCTCGCACCTGTGAACGGACACTTTCCCGTGCCGGAGAACATCCCGGATCAGGATGTCAGCGTCACGGAGCTGCCCGCTGACACACTGTCCGCGTTGTCAATGCTTGCTCCACTCACGGACAAAGGGCAGGACGTCCGTAAGGTTCTCGGCGGGATCAACATCAGCCGGGACGGGCTCACCGCAACCAACGGCAAGGAACTATCGAACATCCCGCTCTCACTGGAGATGACGGGTAGTGTCACGATTCCGTTCCCGCTCGCTCTGCTTGCCACGAAAGCCTTCGGCGAATCCGGCAGACTCGCGACCTGGCAACAGGAAGAAGAAACGCATTTCGAACTCATACTCGGCAGCTGGACCTGGCGGGCAAAGGCGTTCAAAGAGAACTACCCGAACTGGAAGCTCGTCGTGCCGGAACGGTCGGAGAAGACGCACTACGTGAGCTTCCAGCCGGACAGAGCCGAACGGCTGATGCGGTACCTGAAGAGCATCCCGGATGACAGGGAACACAATAATGCAGTAAAGTTGTGCCGTCTCCCCGAAGTCCCGGATAATCTGCATCTGGAAAGCTCGAACGGGATGCTGTTCAGCATCCTCGCAGAGTTCGACGACAACTGGGGCGACCTGAGCTTCACCGTCAGGAAAGAGTTCCTTGCTCATCTGCTGAATGCCGGACACACCCGGATCGAGCTGAACGACGCCTACGGCCCGATTGTCGGCACTGGCGGGATAGGCCAGTACATCGCCATGCCCATTATCACCAAAACGCGGCAAGCTCAGGCCGAGCAGAAGCCGGAACAGGCTACGTCCAGTCAGACGGACGTTCAGGCCGTCGTTCAGCCTACGCCCGAATCCACCGAACAGGAAACTCCCACCACACACACCGATACCACACCCTCAACGAAGGAGAAGATCAACATGATCGACACCAACACCATCCACACCGTGTCTGCCCCTGCGCAGACGTCCGCCCAGAACCATGAACCCGAATTGAATCCGCTCGACGAGCTGGCCGCAAACATCGAAGCGATGAAAGCCAAGCTCAAGGCCATGTTCGACGAATCCGCCGCCATGAGCCGCAAGGTCCGCGAAGTCGCCCTCGCTCAACGACAGAAGGAACGCGAATACGTCCAGACGAAGCGCACCATCGAACGCATCCGCACTGCCAGCGGCTTCTGAATCGTTCTTCGTTCATCACACTCATCACCATGCCCTCGGCAGCTCATGGTTACCGGGGGCAAAAACTATGAAAGGAGCAACATTATGCTCAAATTGAACGCATCCTACAGCAAGAAGGTTCCGGCTGACACCGAATACAGCAGCCAGTCCTACCATGCATCCGTAGAAGTCGAATTGCCGGACGGTCTCACGCCGGACCAGTTAAACGCAAAGATCCGCGAGACGTTCGCGCTTGTTCGGGATTCCGTCGAGACCGAGCTTCACGGCGAGCCCGCCAACATGCAGACCTCGAACGTCCCGACGCGTTCCATCCCTCCCGCTCAGCCGCAGCAGAACAAGGCCGGATACAGCAAGAACGGCAAACCCTCGGATACTCCCGCATCTCCGAAGCAGATCAAGTATCTGCTCGACATAGCCCGGCAGATCGGCTATACGGTCGAACAGCTGAAAGCCAAGTTCAATGTGCCCGCACTGGAAAGCCTCACGAAGACGCAGTGCAGCCGTGCCATTGATGAATTGAACGGAAAGGCGGCCTGACCATGAAGCGCACAATCGAAACCATGAAGGAGACGCCGCACTGGTCGTACTCGGCATTCAACACATACCTCGCGTGTCCGATGAAATTCTACTTCCGCTACGTTGCACACGCCGAGCCCGAGCGCACGAGCGTCAGCTTGCCGTTCGGTCGCGCTTTCCATGCTGTCTTGAGTCTCCGTGCGGAGAAAGGCTCGGATTACAGCGCTGAGGACGCGAAGGAAGACTTCGCTGTGTATTTCCGTGGTGAGACTGAGGTCTGCGAAAACCTGACCTACAAAGCTGATGAGGATTACTGGTTCTGGATTCAGCGCGGCTGTGACATGCTGGACGTTGCGCTAGCTGACTGGTCGGACGACTACACCGTGAAATCGGTCGCGGAAGCGTTCAGCGTGAATGTTCCCGGTCTGAGCAAGCCGCTGATCGGCGAATTCGACCTTGTCGTCACGGACGGCGGGGACGAGGCTGTCGTGGACTGGAAGACCAGTACAAGCAAATGGCCTGCCGGGAAAGTGGACCGTGATCTTCAGGCAACGGCCTTCTGCTACGCCTATCAGCAGCTCCACGGCAAAAACCCGATCTTCCGCTTCGATGTGTTCACGAAAGCGAAGACACCCATCCGGCATCAGTTCTACACGGTGCGAACGCAGGATGAACTTGACCGTTTCGTTCATCTTGCCGCCCGTATCGAGGCGGCAGTGAATACCGGCGTGTTTGTCCCGGTCGAATCCTGTATGAACTGTTCGGATTGCCCGTATTCTGAGCGTTGCAAGCTCGAATGCAGAAAGGCGGGCTGAATCATGCTGATCATGGAAGAAGGCAAATACGTCAGCCGGGAAGAAGTTGCGCGTATTGACACGCCCAGCTCGACCGATACCTGGCGTCCGGTTTCGCACATCGACGTGATCGAGGCCGTAACCGAAGTTGTCAAGGCTCACCGCTGGGATATTGCGGACGAACGGTTCGGCCTCGCCAGCGAAGGACAGAAGATGTTCGGCGTCATGGAAATCTCCCGTTCATCTTCGCCTCAATGGCATCGCTGTATCGGCATTCGCAACAGCCACGACAAAACCCTTGCCGTTGGACTGTCTGCCGGAATCGTCGTCCTCGTCTGCTCGAACCTCGCCTTCGGCGGCACCCGGCTCATCAACCGCAAGCACACAAGCAGGATTGATCTGAACGAGCTGATCGACCGCGCTGTTGCTTCGCTGGAGGATGACTTCCTGACGACCGAGACGAGATGCGAGGACCTGAAGGATGCGTACATGAAGGATGATGACGAAGCCCGGAGCTGCATTGTGCGCGCCGCCGAGCTCGGCGTTATCAATTCGTCCGACATCCTCCCGGTCTATCGCGAGTACAAGCAGCCATCACACGAAGAGTTCAGGGAGCCGACCCGCTGGAGTCTCCTCAATGCATTTACGGAAACCGTGAAGAAGTACACGCCACAGCGCGTTGATCACAGCTACCTCGCCCTGAACCGGGCTTTCGGTCTGGACGGACGGGAAGCCGCGATCTTCGCCTGACGTCGGAGAAGAACGATACGGAATTGATGCAGCCGTTTTGTAGCATTACGGCATCCCGGAGGTCGAAGGAGTGAAAGCCTTCCCTCCGGCTTTTTTTAGAACCGACAAACTGCTTCCAACTTGATCTACCTTATCCGGCAGACAAAACAGAATCCTGTCTTTTCAGCGCCCGTTCCCTCAGAAGCTGTTCCACTTCGTCCAGAACAGAGGAATCGACCGTTTCCAGCGCTTCGGCTATTGCTTTTCGCCGAAGGCTCAGCGGCTCGTCGATTACATCATCGTCCTGTGATGTGGCTATGCTGATGGAAGGTAGGGCTTTGATTGCTTCACGTTTGGACTCAGTGGAAATGTGGCTGTAGTGTTCCGTCATGGCCGGATTGCCGTGTCCGACGATCTCCGCGACGACTGCCAGAGGAACGCCCGCGTTGGCGCAGAACGACACGAACGTATGCCGGAAGGAATGGAGGCTGTAGACGTTTGCCGCAAGTTTGCGCTGTCCATGCAAACGATCTTTGTTTGCGGTGGTTGCCATTCCCGTCGCACAGCGGATAATCTTCATCACGTCCTTCTGAATGCCAGATGAATTGCGCTTATAGCGGTCCGCGATCTTGGGCAGGATATAATCCTCCCGCTTTTTGTTCTCCGATCTCCACTTTGCCGCTTCAAGCAGGGCTTCGTACAGTTCATCCTTGATCGGCAGGGTGACTTTCCTGTATCCGGTCTTTCGCGCCGTCTTCTGCGGGATGTATGTAATCAGTCCTTTGTCGAGGTCGATGCTGTCCCATGTCATCAGGCAACCATCCTGTCCACGGCATCCGGTCCAGCAGCAGAGTAGGAGCAGGACGCGCATTTCCTCTTTGAACATCGGCTTGTATTCGAGGCGTTTTATGATTCGTTCCCGTACGCGCCCATTGGTGAGCTTTTCAACTTCGGCTTCGTAGAAGAACCCCGTCTCAAAGCCCTGAAATATCGCCTTGACCTGATCCGCAGAGAACTCTTTCCGCGAAACCACGACAGTGGGTTTCTTGGGGATGTCATCGAAGGGATTGGCTTCAAGCGCCGCTGGCTCTTTGAGATGTTTGAATATCAGCCTCAGCGATTGCAGATACTTATTGAACGTTATACTGGAAACGCCGGAACAGAAGACGGACTGCATAAAGGCCAAAGCCATTTCGTGGTCTACATCAGCCACACGCGTCTTTTTCGGATACTCGCTGTGAATCCAGTCGGAAAAACACTTGAACATGCTTTGATACATGGAGAGCGTTTTGGGGCCGCTGTCGGGGCGGTTAAGCTGTTTGAGGTAGGTTTCCCACGCATCGTCTATCTGCAGAGCGGACTGCCGCTTGAGACGTTTGGCTTCCTGAACGTAATGAGCGGTTTCTTCCAGCGTCTCGGCCAAAAGGACTCTCCGCATACCATCGGCAGCTTTGTCCGCATCCTTTCTGGTCGTGCAAGGGGAACCATCGGGATTACGGAGCATCTGGGTTTTCGTTTTGCCGTTGATTCTGGTCTTGAGGTAAAACCGGTTTCTGGACTTGTAGACGGTTCCCGTTCCTTTTTCCCGGGTTTTCAGAGCTGTTTTGCTTCTCATAGGTTGTGTCCTCTTCAAAGATTTCAAAGAGACGAACTTGACTTTCAGCCGAATGGGAAGTATATTTACCCATCGGACGGCTCTTTTTGCGTTACTTGCCGTTGTTGTCTCTAAAACAGCGTAACCGTCAAAAAAAGTCAAGTAATCGTCAACCACGAAGCATTTCTTGTGGGCACAATTAACTGAGAAACAATATCTAATGGCGATATAGGACGAATACTCCTAAAGAGCAGGTCGCGGGTTCGACTCCCGCCGCCGCCGCCATTTTTATTGCCGTTTTAAGTTCAAAAAAGGTTGATTTGATAGAAGATGACAATCTGTGATATTTCACGATTTTTCGTGGTTTTGCGGAAAAAATCGTGAAAAACGGTTTGAGCTTAGTCAAGATTAAGCTTTTACAGGAAAAATCCCCATTTTTGGGTCGTGTCGCGGAAAAATTTTCAAGAAGATAATGATGAGAATACCAAAATTGAGAAAAATATCCCTGTCTTCACCTCAGAACTTTTTCCTAAAAAACGCGTTTTTGAACATAAATCGTGAAAAAAACGTGAAAAACGGCAAAAATCGTGAAAAAAGACGTCTGTAACGCCCCATAAAAGACCGGAATCATGCCCCGAAGGAACATGACCCGGTCTTTCGTATTTCACAGCTTCAGATTGTCAGGAAGTCGAATGCCGAACCTTGAAAGGATAATTCCGGCAGCAATGGTAAGAGCAAGCTTCCCGATCCATTTCCAGATGTCGGACTCCTCGGGCGGTTTGAAGCTGTTTTTGTTTTTGAACATGAGATAGAAGTCGTTTTTCGTCTTCACGTATTTGTGCAGGCCTGCCAAGTATGCAGCACATGCCCCGCGCTCCTTGTCTCGCTCTATCCGCCAGTGGCCATGGTCGAGGAAGACTCCAAGCAGTGAGAGTTCTTCAATCTTCACGACTGCGGTTTACCTCTGCGATTGCATCGGCAACACCGCTTTCGGGCAGGTATGCATATCGCCGTTTGTCCTCGATTGTGGCGTAGGCTGAGTAGTGCACATTCATAGCAGGGGACATGTGGCCTACGATGGATTGAACAACGGCCAGTGGAATCCCCGCAAGTCCGGCGAAGTAACAGAATGTGTGCCGGCAGGAATGAAGGCCTGCTAATATCTTTTGGACTGTTGATTTCTGCACGGTTTCGCTTGATTTTGTCTGCGTTCGTGCTATAGTATATTGAGTAAAAAAAAACCTGAAAAAGGAACAGCGATGGCGATCCCGTACAGACAGGAAGTCCTCCGAAAAATGGTGCATCTGAGTTCGCTCTGGATGCCGTTCTCGCTTTTTTACCTCCCGCGGCTGTTCAATGTGATCATGTTCGGCACGTTCGCCGTGCTGAACGTGCTGATCGAGATCGCAGTGTTCCGGCAGGTCCCGTATGTGACGCCGCTTTACAAGAAGTTGTTCGGCAAGATGGCGCGCGAGAGCAAGCCGGGGAAATTCCGTTTCAGCGGGGCGCCACCGATGTATGCGTCAGCCTGCCTGACCGCGCTGTGTTTTTCCAACCGCGTGGCGTCGTGCGCGTTCGCGATCCTGATCCTGAGCGACACGTCCGCGGCTCTGATCGGGCGGAAATGGGGGCGGCACCGTTTCTTTAACGGCAAATCGCTGGAAGGATCCCTGTCGTTTCTGCTGAGCGGCTGGATCATTGCCGCGGGGTTCTGTGCCGCGGGCGGCCTGCCGGGAACGACGCTTGCGATCTGGCTGTTCGGCGTGACGATGTCCTGTATCGCCGAGTTTTTCAACGAGCAAATCCACATGGACGACAATTTCACGATCCCTCTGCTGTTCGGCGCGGTCGCGGAGTATCTGCCCCGGCTGCTGTCATGAAAAGGAGCTGTATTTAACATGAGCGAACCAAGACTTTTCCGATATGATACGCACATCCACACCTCGGAGGGGAGCAAGTGCGCCAAATCCTCCGGCCGCGAGGTCGCCGAAGCATACCACGCCCGCGGTTACGACGGCATCATCATCACCGACCATTTTTTCAACGGGAACAGCACTGTTCCGCGCGATCTGCCGTGGCGGGAGCGCGTCGAGCTTTTTACGGCAGGCTACCGTGCCGCGAAGGAATACGGCGACCAGGTCGGCATGCAGGTCTTTTTCGCGTGGGAGGATTCCTCCGAAGGAAACGATTTTCTGACTTACGGGCTGGATGAAAACTGGCTTGCGGATCACCCGTTCATCGACCGCCTCCCGCTCGTCGATTACCTGAAGTACATCCGTTCCGAAGGCGGCGTAATCGTCCACGCGCACCCGTTCCGGCAGGATTATTACATCCCTATGATCCGTCTGCTTCCGGACCGGGTCGATGCCGTCGAGATCCTGAACGGCCACCGCAAGGACGAGGAAAACCGTCGCGCGAAATGGTACGCGGACAGCTATGGTCTGCCCTGGACGGCTGGCTCGGACAACCATGATGTTGTGAACGGTTTCGCGGAAACGGGCGTGCTGCTCGACGAACGTCTCACCGGGACGGCGCACTATGCGCGGCTCGTCCTCGAGCGCAAAATCCGCAGCTGCTTCCCGCATCTTGAAGGCTGCTGCTGAGAGGCTGAGCCTCTACTGGGGCAGTACCGGGCTTCGCCGGCACGAAGACATGAAAAAGCCGTGCGTTGCATTTGACGCAGTGCACGGCCGAATTGTTTTTGACGGGTAGAGGAGTGAGCTCAGCCGGCTTTTTTCAGCAGGTAGATGCCGTATGCGCCGAAGACGACCGTCGGCGTAAGACCGGCGAGGAACGGCGGCAGGTAGCCGCTTTTCCCGGCGACCATGAAGATTTCATTGAGCACCTGATAGAGCACGGCAATGCCGACCGCGGTGGCGATGGCCGTGAAGATGCCGGAACGTTCATTCTTCGTGGCAAGCGGGAACGCGAAGAAGGCGCAGAGGAAACATGCCCACGGGAACGCCAGGCGGTTGTAGAAGATGGTCCGGTAAATGCGCCGGAGATTCTCCGCCATGCTGGGGTTGTCCCGCAGGATGAGGAAGATTTCAAGAGAGGAAAGTGCTTCCGGTTCGATGACGGACTTGATGATCACGGACGGCCTGTCCGGGATCTCCTCCTCGGAAAAGACCAGCGGATCGGCGTCCGCGAACGAGGTGTCGCCGGGGAGGCCGTCTTCGGAGTATTCGTGGATCTCCGGCTTGTAGAATTCCCAGCCGATGCCCGGGACGAAACGAGTTTTTTCCGCTTCGATCGTGCGGACCAGGATCCGCTGTCTGGGCTTTTCGGGATTCTTTTTGAAAATCTTGAGTTTGACGTTCTTCTGGAAATCGTCGTCATCGAACTGTCCGAAATACCAGCTGCGGAGGCGGTCGCCGCTGTGGAACTGGAGACGGGCATTGCTTTCTTCCACAAACTTTTCATTTTCGACCGTCTTCCTGACGATTTCCGCCTGGCGCGTGGTTTCCGGGACAAGTTCCTCGTTGAAATAGAAATTGATGAGCATCACGCAGAACCCCATGGCAAAGATCGGGAGCCCGCACCGGCTGAGCGAGATTCCGGACGCCCGTATTGCCGTGAGCTCGCGGCTGCGGCCGAGATTCGCGAGTGCATACATGCAGGCGAGGAGGACCGTGATGGGGAGGATGAACCGGATGTTTCCGGGGATTTTCAGGATGAAATATTCAACGGAGACAAAGACGGACGCCTTGTTGTCGAGGAAGTCGCCGACGTCGTTGTACATATCCATGATGATGAACAGCAGCGTGAAGGCGAAGAGCAGGATGAAAAACGGCACCAGAAACGAGCGCAGGATGTACCCGTCGAGCGTCGGCATCCAGGAGAATTTGCGCGGCACGCCGTATTTGGATATTACGTTGGAGGTGGAATCGGACATGAAAACGATGAGAAAAAGGTTTGGTGCGTCCGCTCCGGAAACGTCACGGGGGCGGTCCCGGAGCGGGGTTATGGTCGGAAAAGAGAACCGTCAGCCTCTGCGGCGCTGCGTGCGGCGTTTCTTTTCGCTCGGCTTTTCGTAGTGTCTCCGGTTGCGGAGTTCCTTGAGCGTGCCTTCCTTGTCGAGTTTCTTTTTCAGACGGCGGAGTGCGCGTTCGATCGAGTCGCCTTTCTTAAGTTTGACTTCCGTTGCTTCCATGTTAATTCACCCCCTTTCCTGAACAATCTGTTGCATCGTATTTCATCGGTAAAACCTCTTGAATTTGAATTCGGGCTGTCGTTTATTCGGAGAAACCCGCCTCGTCGGCGAGCATGGCGCGAAGTTTGGCGAGCGCCTGATTCTGGATCTGGCGGACACGTTCGCGCGTACGGCGGATTTCCTGGCTGACTTCTTCCAGCGTTTTCGGACGCTTGCCGTCAAGCCCGAAGCGGAGCTGAAGGATCAGGCGTTCGCGTTCGTCGAGCTGGGAGAGCAGCGAGAGCAGGCGGTGGACGGATTCCTCGTCGCCGAGGATGCGGTCGGGCGACATCGCCCCCTGGTCGGGGATGATGTCCTGGAATTCGCCGTCTTCGCCCTGCTGGATGGGGTCGTGCAGGGAGAACGTGCGGAGGTCGGCGAGACGCAATCCGGTCACGGTGCGCCCGCTGAAGCCGAGGTTGGCGGCGATCTCCTCGTCGGTCGGTTCGCGGCCGAGCTTTTCCGCGAGCTTCATCTTGACGGATTTGATCTTGTTGATCTTGCCCGCGGATTGCACGGGGATGCGGATCACGCGCGACTGGTTGGCGAGGGCGCGGCGCATGGACTGCTTGATCCACCAGGCGGCGTAGGAGCTGAACTTCGCGCCCTTCGACGGGTCGAACTTCTCCACGGCGCGCATGAGGCCGATGTTGCCTTCGGAAATGAGATCGAGCAGCGGCAGGCCGAGTCCCTTGAAGTCGTGCGCTATCTTTACGACCAGGCGCAAGTTCGCTTCAATGAGCGTGGCGCGCGCCTCGTCATGCGAGTCGTGATTCCTGCCGTGGATCTGGGCCGCCAGCGTGACTTCCTGATCTTTCGAGACCAGCGAAATCTGACCGATGTCGTGCATGTAGACCTTCATCGAGTCGTTCTTCGTGACGGAGCCGTTCTTCGCCGCGGCCTTCGCGTTCTTCTTGTCCATTCCGGGGTCTTTCGGTCCCGCCATGAACTTGGAAAGATCGATCTCGGAGGCGTCTTCGACGTCTTCCAGTACGACCGGAACGCCGTTTGCATCTACCGTACCGGTTGCCTCCGTTTTTTTGACAGGAGCGACGGCTTCAGCCGATTCGACTTTGACCTTGAGCTTGGCTTTTTTCGTCGTCGAAGCAAAAACGGATTTCTTCGCGGAAGACTTCTTTGTTTCCGGCTTTGCCTGGAAGCTGGATTCAGTTTTTTTCGTTTGTGCTTTTGCCTTGACAGGAACAGATTTCACCGTTTCAGGCTTGGAAGCGGATTTTTTTGCCGGGGCGGTCTTGATCTCGACCTTGACAGCCGGTTTCTTTACGGCGATCCTGATCGGGCTTTTCTTCGCGGCAGACTTCTTCGTTTCCGGTTTTGCCTTGGTATTTGCGCCTGTTTTAGCCGGAGCGGATTTCACGGCGGATTTCTTCGCCGATTCGAGCTTGACCGCGGCTTTGAACTTCGCCTTGGAAGACACTTTTTTCACCGTGGGTTCCTCGTCGAACAGGACCTCCGGCTTAAACGCTTTTTTCTTCGCCGGAATGGTCTTTGCGGATGCGACCGTCTTTTTTGCGGGAACGGTCTTCGCGGAAACGGTTTTCGCGGCAGCCTGCGGCTTTTTCGCGGGAAGGGCGGGTGCTTTTTTCGGGGATGCTGAAACGCGGGCGAGTTTTGCCGCAACGGCGGAT
>Ga0265298_10007010_pt1 | contig 13791 bp, 13 predicted proteins | sample AusTroGonzalo_MG_3_FD_193486 | JGI IMG/M metagenome (GOLD analysis project Ga0265298, IMG submission 193486) | Bovine rumen microbial communities from tropical cattle in Woodstock, Queensland, Australia - Gonzalo_01 | ecosystem: Host-associated > Mammals > Digestive system > Stomach > Rumen ...
ATGATCCGTGAACACTTTCCGTCTTTTTCTGGCCCGGACCGTCAGTGCCTGCTCCAACGGCATTCCGTCCCGCAGTCTGTTATGCAGCGTCGCCTCGTGAATCCCGTACGCCCGGGCCATAGCAGAAAAATTCGGATATTCCTTCCCCAGGTGATCCCGGCAGGATGTTTTCACAAACACACCGGAGGAAGCCGTAAGCGCCTGCTCCAACGCCCAGCCGCGCTTCAGCCTTGTGCGAAGGACCATATAATCAACCCCGTAGGCTTCCGCCAAACTTTTCTGATCCGGATATCGGTTGCCCAGATGATCCCTGCATTCGCCGTTGCGGCGATCACGCACAGAGGTCGTCAGCGCCTCTTCCGGCGTCCACCCCCGCGCCAGGCGCGCCTTCAACACACACGTTTCCAGGCTGTAGGCTTCCGCCATCTTTGTCAGGGAAGCGTATTCATTTCCAAGATGATCAAAACAACGCGACATAGCTGTCCTTTCCGTTATTGCAAAACATACTCACCGGAAGTAAGATCCTTTCCGGTCTGTTCCCTGTACAGCTCAGCATAATCCACGCCGGGATCCGGATTCTCTTTTACCGAATCCTGTTCCATCCGTTCCTTCTGCTGTTCAATCAGCTTCCGGAGACGTTCTTTTTCTTTGCGACCTCCACTGGAATAATGGTAAACTTCTACTCGAGTGTATTCCAATCATAAACCAGAAGCGAGTATGATTGCAATAGCAATAAACTGTCATTCTGATGGAGGTTCAGATGGAGCGAGAGCTGAAAAACACCGGTGCACGTATAAAAGCCGCACGGCTTGCAAAGCATATAACCCAAAAACAATTGGCTCAGGCAGCCGACATATCGGTATCTTACGTGAGCAAAATCGAAAACGGGAAAGTACCCATAAGCATCCATGCGCTTATCGGTATTACAGAGGCGCTGGACGTCTCCTCCGATTTCCTGATCCGAGACATCCCTGAAGACCTATCCGGGATCATCGATAAAATCAAGAAGGAGATAAGTTCCTTCACGATCGAAGAACAGGAATCATTGCTTCGGATAATCAGGCAGATGAAAAAATTAAAGACTGATCATACCAGATCAAAAATTGAATAGTGGCCGAAATACGCAAAAAGCGACAGGAACACATGATTCCTGCCGCCGATTTATATCCAGCCTGCCCTCTCCCGATTTATGGGCAGGTGTTTTTTATGACAACAATTAACTGATGCAAAATGCAGCATACAAAGGAATTGCTTTGATATTGTTTTCCATTCCAAAGTTCTTTTCAGAAATGCGAATAGCGTATGCCGGATTGAACAGGTGCATGTACTCGTTCAGACTGGCCGATGTTACATGCTCACCGCTTTTGACTTCGACCGGGATCAGTTTTCCATCGATTGAAATGATGAAATCAATTTCCTTGGTTCCTTTATCATTCCGCCAGAAATACGGCTTGAAGCCTGAACGCGTTAACTGCGTATTCACGTAGTTTTCCGTCATACCGCCCTTGAAATCTTCCAGTTCATCCTCCATATACAGCACGTCCTCTGCGCGGAGATCTTTCTGTGCACACAGCAGGCCTGTATCGGAAAGATAAATCTTAAAATCATCAATGTCCTTGTAATTCTCAAGGGGTTTCATGATCGATTCCGCCCGGTATACCCTGGAAAGCAGATTGGCGGAAACAAGCCATTCGATTGCGTTTTCATATTCAGCTGCCCGGGCACCGGTTTTGATCATTTTATACTGAAAACGCGTATTTTTCTTTGAAAGCTGCACCGCAGCCGTTCCGTATGTTAAACGTGTTTTTTTGATTTCATTGCTGCTTTCCTGGTATTTACTCATATCGTCCAGATAATCCATCTGGATTGTTTCCAGAATATGCCTTGTTTGTGTGTAATCATGCGTATCAACAAACCTTGCTACAGCTTCCGGCATTCCTCCGATTGCCAGATACTGCCGGTAAAGCTTCAGCGCGGCTTCATGCAATGCTGCAGGCATAGGTGTATTTTTCTCATAGCAGTTTCTGATCCGGTCGACAAGATCCTTTTCTCCCATTGCAAGCAGGAATTCCTCCAGATCCATCGGGTACATCGTGTATCGATCCACTTTTCCGACCGGGAACGCATATTTCTTTCTGTTCACCGCTACACCAAGGAGGCTTCCGGCCGCAATAATATGATATTCCGGAGCTTCTTCCTGGAAATACTTCAGAGAGGTCAGCGCTCTTTCACAAAGCTGAACCTCATCAAAAACAATGAGCGTATTTCCCCTGGTAATCGTCTGGCCGCTGATATGGGACAGGATTGGAATCAGATAAGCCGGACTGACGCTTTCTATAAAGGTATCAGCCAATGATTCACTGGTTTGGAAATTGAAATAAGCAACGTTATCATAGTGCGTACGTCCAAATTCAAGAACAGCATAGGTTTTCCCAACCTGACGAGCTCCCTGAATGATTAACGGTTTTCTGTATTTCCCGGACTTCCAGCTTTCGAGATATTCGCTGATTTTGCGGTACATATACATAATATCACCCCTCTGACCATCGAATTCAATGCAAAGTTTCAACGTTTGCAACAGGATTATAATGTAAAATTCAATCTAAATCAACATCAAATTCCAAAAAGACGTTGACCGATTGGTCTGCATCTGATATAAATATCATGGAAATCACAAAAGGAAACCACAGCAACTATGGAGACTACACGAGAAGGAGGTAATCGAACATAAAAAACATTGCATTTGCGAAGAACGCCTGTATCGGGAAGAACTTATGGGTCGTCTGGATATCCTCCACACCAAACATCCTACCTACGGGTCCCGTAAACTGGTCATTATGATGCAGCGGGAAGGATATGAGATCGGAAGGAAGTTGGTCCGGAAACTCATGCAGGAGATGGGATTATACACCATCTACCCAAAGGAGAACCTGTCCAAGCGGAACTTCAAGGAAGCCATTGTCCCATATCTCCTTCGCAATCGGTTAATTCAGTTCCCCAATGAGGTTTGCCTCGCCGGCGGCTATACTCCCGGGGACACCAACCGGCCTGAGAGTTGACCTGTATCGCTACTTGACTTGGCCGGCCGGTTTCCCCGGGACCCCTTCCATTTTATCTATCATCATCATTTTATGGATTGATGGAAGGCTGATCCTCAGGATATCCTGTTCACGATATTTTTTTCGGAAGTGGTCTTGACATGGGGTCCATTATAATCTGCCTCCCGGCAATCGCCCTTCCTGAGGCCCCGGAAGCCGGTCCGGTTTCGGCTTCTGCCTGAACCCCGTTTGAACCCCTTTTGAACCCTTCAGTCTGGTAAAAATGCGTGAAAATGGATAAAAATCCGTTTCGGAATGTCGGATCTGGTCAATCGATGATTTTGATTAGAATCAATGCGGGAACGCTGGAGGCTTTGAAACATAAGGAAAAGGAGGCTTCTTTCGAAGTCTCCTCTCTGGTGAGCCCGGCGGGATTCGAACCCACGACCTTTTGATTCGTAGTCAAACACTCTATCCAGCTGAGCTACGAGCCCACAAGCTGCCATCGGACAGCTTTAATATGATATCACAATCAATAAGGACTGTCAAACAGTTTTTTATTTTCTCGGATCGGTATAATGCGGCATGATGATTCCTTCCCGGTCAAAGCGCGCTTTGATGCGGCTGCGGATATCCCGCTCGATACGCCAGTGTTCTCCAACGGGGCAGGCTGCAGCGATCTGCACCAACACGCAGTTATTCTCAAAGGAAACGATGCTCATGACTTCCGGCGGACCGTCGATCCCTTCGATCTCCCGGCCGGCTATTTCCATTTCTTCCTTGATCATGGCGACAAGATCTTCCGAGACCCAGTCATAGGGGCAGGGAATATTGACAACCGCTCGTTTGAAGCCTCTGCTCATGTTGGTGATTGTCCGGATATCGCCGTTGGGGATTACGTGAATGTTGCCGTCCCAGTTCCGGATGGTCGTGGTTCTGACGGTCATGGATTCCACCGTTCCGTTCAGGTCGTTGATCCCGACCAGGTCGCCCACTTTCAGATTGCCTTCGCCCCAGAGGAAAAGACCGGAAATAATATCTTTCACCAGCGTCTGTGCGCCGAAGGAGATCGCGATACCGACTACTCCGACCGCGGTGAAAATCGACTCAATATTAAACCCGAACAGATACAGGACAACGGCAATGATAGCAAAATACATGACATAACCGAAAATGCTGGAGGCGAGGAACCCGGCTGTCCGCCTGCGCTGTGACTTCCCCGGAACATCCCGCCCGCCGATGACGGTCCGGATGAGCCACCGGAAGAATTTCGTCACGAGCAGTCCGACGACAATCACCGCAATAGCCATCAGAACATGGGAGACGAATACGGGCATGTTGTCGAAGACATCCTGCGCCTTTTCCTTGGCGGTATCCATGACATTGGCTACTTCGTTGACAACCTGCACCTCAACCCCCGGCGTCGGGGTCGGTTTCTTGCTGAGCATTCTGATCATCTGATCCTGCATGGCGGTCTTCCTTTCCGATCCTGCCGCCGTTACAGCGGCGTCCTGATCCTTTCCATAATTTTAACCCGTTTGCCGCTTTCTGTCCAGTAAGCTTGCCACTTAACCGCATTTGGGGTATACTGTCCCCGTTCAGCAAAGGAGGTTAAACTCTTATGTCAGTCAGTCATTCCATCCTTTCCGCTGTTTTCAGTGATGAATCCCCTGCCTATCGCTTTCCGTCCGAGCCCAATCCCGGAGATACCGTTACGATCCGGCTCCGCGTTGAAAAGAACAGCGCACGGCGGGTCATTCTCCTGATGGAATCGCTGACCGTCGGCACGCTGATGGTCAGAACGAACAGCGATGATTTTTTTGATTATTATGAAACCGGCCTGATCTGCAGCGAAACGGAAGTTATCTATCGTTTCCTAATCGAGTGTGAGGACGGATCAAAGATCGCCTATGATAAAAGCGGTGCACGGGAAGACGCGAGTCCGATTCCCGGGTTCAACCCCGCCTATGCGTTCCGCTTTCTCCCCGGGTTCCACGTCCCGGACTGGGCCAAAGGAGCCGTTCTGTACCAGATCTTCACGGACCGTTTCTGCAACGGGGACCCGACCAACGATGTCGTGGATAATGAATATTATTATACCATCGGCCACGCCAAACGCGTGGCTGACTGGGACGCTCCGCCGTCCGACACGGACTACCGCTGCTTCTACGGCGGCGATCTGCAGGGTATTATCAACAAACTGGATTACCTGCAGGATCTCGGCGTGGAGGCTCTTTATCTCAATCCGATTTTTGTTTCTCCTTCCAGCCACAAGTATGACTGTCAGGATTATGACCATATTGATCCGCATTTCGGCGTGATCACGGACGACCTGGATCATGTGATGCAGGCCTGGGAAAAGCATAACGGCTATGCACCGAAATACATCCGCCGGGTGACCAGCATGGAAAACCTGGAGAAGAGTGACGATCTCTTTGCTTTGCTCTGCAGGGAACTGCACAGCCGCGGCATGCGCATCATCCTGGATGGCGTGTTTAACCACTGCGGTTCTTTCAACAAATGGATGGATCACGAAGGAATCTATCTGGGCAAGGCCGGTTTCCAGCCCGGCGCCTACCAGAGCATTCACAGTCCCTATCGTTCCTATTTCCGCTTCAATGATACCGGCAACGGCCGCAGTCCCATGTATGAGGGCTGGTGGGGGTACTCCACCCTGCCGAAGCTGAACTATGAGGATTCGCCGGAATTGTGCGAAGAGATCCTGAAAATCGCGGAGAAATGGCTGGCGCCGCCTTACTGCATTGACGGCTGGCGCCTGGACGTTGCCGCCGACCTCGGTCACAGTCCCGAATTCAACCATCAGTTCTGGCAGCGTTTCCGCGAGCGGGTCAAGGCCGCCAATCCGGATGCCCTGATTCTGGCGGAACACTACGGGGATCCTTCTCCATGGCTGAACGGCAAAGAGTGGGACACCGTGATGAACTATGATGCCTTTATGGAGCCTGTGACATGGTTCCTCACGGGGATGGAGAAGCATTCCGATTCCTACCGGGACGACCTGTATCAGAACGGATACGCCTTCTTTGATATCATGAAGGACAAGATGGCCCGTTTCAGCTATCCGTCGCTGATGTGCGCGATGAATGAGCTTTCGAACCACGACCATTCCCGCTTCCTTACCCGTACCAACCGGATGATCGGACGTACCACGACCCTCGGCTCCGCGGCCGCCGGCGCCGGGATCAACAAGGGAATCTTCCGGGAGGCCGTGACCATCCAGATGTCCTGGCCCGGCGCGCCGACCGTCTATTATGCGGACGAAGCGGGCCAGATCGGATGGACGGACCCGGATGACCGCCGGACATATCCCTGGGGTCATGAAGACAAGAGCCTGATTGACCTTCACAGGACGCTGATCCGGCTGCGCAAAGAGCTTCCCGTTCTGAAAAACGGCTCACTCAAACAGCTTCTGGCGGAGTACGGCCGCATCGCTTACGCCCGTTTCGACAAGGACATCCGTTGTATTATTGCCGTTAACAACACGGGCGGCTGGACCGATTTCCGTCTTTTTGTCAGGGATGCCGGCGCGAAGGAAAAGGAAGCTTTCTACCGGAGAATCCAGACCACACAGGACTGCCACACGACCGAGCCGGAGAAAACAGGCACTGTGACAGAAGGATATCTTTCCTTCGATCTTGCTCCTTTCTCCTCCATCATCCTCTGCAATATCCCCGGCGAAATCCCGGATGATGAAACCGGGATGATTCCTGAGATGCCCAAGGCTGACCCGCTTCCGGTTCAGCAGCCTGCCGGGGAGATCCCGGATCAGGAGTCGGGTGAGGAGTATTCGGAACCTGCCCGGATTGAAGAGATCACGGCCCGGGAACTTGAAGAAGTTTTTTCTGAAACGCAGTCCAATGCAGAAATGCTGGCGCAGCTCATTGAGACGCTGCATGAAGATGATAATCCGGAATTTTTATGAAGCAATGAAAAAGCTCTCCGTCGCGGAGAGCTTTTTCGATAACAGAAAATGCTTATTCCCAGGGACATGCGGCTGCTTCACGACAAACGGAACGCCGGGAAGCGGATGTCAGCTGTTGATATAGGCGGCGCCCATATCCAGGAAGGTGACATCGACATCGCCGTCATTATCGTGCTCCAGGACGATGATCAGGTTTCCGGCTTCGATCATTTCCTGGCAGTCCTTCAAGTCGCCATCGTCATCGACCGCGTACCGGCCGCTGCCGATCTTTGAGGCATCGAAGGGAACTGCTTCGCCGTATGTATTGGCGAGAGTGGTCCTGACATTATCATAGCTGGTACCGTCCGCCATGTCGTAGTGGATGGCGACAAGGCTGTTGCCGACGAAAAGGAATTTGATATCAGCGGCAAAGCCGTCGGGATCGGAGACATGTGCATATTCGAGCTCCATGAACTCCACGCCGCCGCGGGTCTGTTCGCTATCGATCTCGGGATTCGAACGGTTTACAAGCTGCATCACCTGATCCATGTCCATGTTGAACTCAACGCCGTCAATCAGGATCGGGGTGGGGGAGTCTTCCGCCAGGGCGGCGGTCATCGCGACGGCAAGGACCAGCGACAGGGCCAGCAGGGTTCCGATCATTTTTTTCATTTTGCTTTCCTCCTTAATACATGATTTTTGCTGCGTTTATGTCATACGTCCGGCGTTGCCAAAACGGCTTCGCATTCATATATATATTTATACGCGGAAAAAAGGACGGGTGTCAATCTTTATTTTTTTCAGGGCGTCAGGCTTCTGGCTGTGGATATGTGGTATAATTATTGAGGAAACGGAAACAGAGCAGGAAAAAGAATGAGGAGAAAGGGGAGGGATAAACCTGTGAACTTCGCGACTTCTGATATCCACGGTTATCCCCTGGATTTATTGATCGGTTTGCTGGAAAAAGCGGGATTCGGTCCTTCTGATCATCTGTATGTGATCGGGGACGTGATTGACCGGAACGGGGACGGCGGCGTAGCGACGCTGCGCTGGATGATGAAGCAGCCGAATGTGACGCTGATCAGGGGAAACCATGAGGTGATGATGCTGAAATGCGGTTTCCTGTTCGATCAGGACCTGGAAAACTTCAGCGGAAAAGACCTGAGTCCGCAGCAACAGCATGACCTGCTTCTCTGGCATCAGAACGGCGCCATGGTCACGATCCGGAATCTGGCGATGCTGAGGGCGGCGGAACCGGAAGAACTTAAGACACTTATGGAATATGTCCGTTCGGCGCCCCTGTACGTGGAACTGACGGCGGGACCGAACCGGTTCGTGCTCGTCCACGGAGGCTTCAAGGACTTTGAGCCCCAAAAACGTCCGGATGAATATACTGAGGACGACCTGGTCTGGACGCGGCCGGACGAGGAGCGATACTGGGAGGACCGCCTGGTGATCCTCGGACACACGCCGACGCAGTATTACGGAAAGAAAGGCCGGATGTTTGTGACGGACACCTGGATTGATATCGATACAGGCTCGGCGGGCGGCGGCAGTCCGATGATCCTGCGGCTGGAAGACCTGAAAGCATTTTACGCGGAGAACGGAACGGAAAAAGAAAAAAACGGGGAATGAAGCAGAAGACTTGTTCGTTTAATTGACGTGTGGTATAATCCATACAAATCAAGTGAAAAGGAGGTCATCATAAATGACCAAACGGATTGTGGCCCTGGTAGCGGTCCTGACGCTTGTCATGACCATGTTCATCCTGCCCACCACCGCGTCGGCAATCTACACCGCCTATTCCAACTGCAGCAACGGAAAACCCCTTAATGTTCGCAGTGGCCCGGGGAAGGAATATCCCGTGATCGGTACTATTCCCTACCGCGAAGAGGTCGGTGTGGATCACGACCTGGGAAACGGCTGGTCTGAGCTCATCTGGGGCAGCGTACCCGGCTATGCAATGACGAGTCTTATGAGCAGACAGGATCCCGGTCCCTATGATCCCAGCAGGAACCAGAAGAAAAAGGAAAGTTCCAATGATCCATATAAAAACGCAAAAAAGGTAGATCCTTTCTGGGTCACGGTGCGCGGTACCCGCGGAAGCGGCTCCGTCAATGTCCGGTGGGCTCCTGACCAGGGTGCCAAGCTGATCCGGCAGATTGCCTACGGCACCAAGCTGCAGGTTATCGCCGAACTGGGCAACTGGTATCAGGTAGTTGATCCGAGCACGGGGATTACGGGCTTTGCTATGAAGAAGTTCCTGCCCCGTGAGTGATCAGGCTGACAGAAAGATAAGGAGGATAACGCAATGAAAAAAATTATCGCTCTGGTTTTGAGCCTCGTGATGCTGCTGACCTGCGCGGCCGCAATGGCCGAGGCCGAGGCGGAAAAGGAATCTCTGGGGGTGCTGAAGGTTGTCGGCGCGTTCGACATCAGGTACAGCCCCCTGCCGGACGACTACAAGATCAACGTATATCTGCAGAACGATATGACGCTCATCGCCAACATCGATACTTCCAAACCTGATCTGCCGAAGATGGGCCTGATCATCGCCTTCAACGACGAATGGGACGGCACCGAACGGCTGAACGATGTTTCCGATCAGGATATGGAAGCGATTAAGGATTCCTTCTTTGAGGAATATGACGAAGTCAACTTTGACATCAAGGAAACCAAGGCCGGCACAAAGCTGCTGATTGCCAGGATTCCCGGCGGACAGGACGCCTATGTCTACACAATCTACAAGGGACATGAACTCGAGATGCACCTGATTCCCGGAACGGAAGAAGACGAACTGACCGACGAGGATATCGACCGCGTGGTGGCGTTCCTGAGCGACGTGGACTTTGTTCCGGTCGAAGCCAAGTAAAGGAAAAGAGACATTTCGGAAAACCAAAGAATCAGATCAGGGCCTGCGCAGCTGCGCAGGCCCATTTTATCGGAGAAAAGTTCGCTAACCCAAAAGTTGTTCTTTCAAAACAGGTCCATGTGTGTTATGATATCCGTGCAGAATGATATGTGTTTCTGAATATGATTTTTCAAAGTAACTCAGTTCATGATCCGAACCGGATACATTAATAAGGAGGTAACCCATGAAGAGAACGTTTGCATTCATCCTGATCGTTGTCCTGCTGCTTTCCGCATTCTGCATCCCGGTACTCGCGGAGGGGAACTGGCCGACGGTTGAACTGAAAGGTACCGAAACCATCCTGAATGCGCTGGAAATTGACAGGAATTTCCGCCAGCAGTCCTACTCCGGCCCCGGAAAGCAATATAACCCCTGCGGCGCTTTTCTGGCGCGCAAGGTGGTCAGCGTGAAGGCTGTGCATAAGGAAAACGGCTTTGTGCTGGCTGAAGTGGACAATCGCAGCGGAAAGCGCTATGTCTATTTCGAGGAGAAGGATATTCAGGCCGGGGATGTGGAGACGGTCAGCTGGACGCCTGTGCCCGCGAAGACGCTGGCGACCATCCGTCCGTTCTACTTCGGCCCCGGACAGCAGTATGACAAGGTTACCCAACGGACGAAGTCCGAGTATCTCGACTATACATGGGAGGAACTGCTGTGGATCTTTGACGGCGATACGGAAAAGATCGAAAAGGCGCTGGAGGATACTTTCCCCACAGTGACCCTGGAAGCGGGATCCCGGGTGAACGTCCTGTTTGAAACAGATGGATGGCTGCTGTGCGAGTTTGACTGCACCGTGGCCGGACTGACCCGCGGCTGGCTCCCGGCGGACCAGGTGGCAGCCGAATAATCACATTTCGGAAGATACGATCGGGGCTGCCCTGCGGAGCGGGGCGGTCCTGATGCGGTCAAAGCCGATTTGATGAGATGAGGGAAACCGTTATGAGTGAAACAGGCATGAAGCCGCCGGACGGCGGCAAAATGCACTGGAAAAGACTCGGGAAATATCTGCTGCTGGTGCTGGGCGGGATACTGATCAACCTGCTTCTTTCCCAGGCAGCCGGCCAGCTGAAGCTTCCCATGTACCTGGACTGCATCGGGACGATTCTGGTGTCGATGATCGGCGGCTTTGTGCCGGGCATTGTGGTCGGCTATGCCACGAACCTGCTCAAGATGATCTTCGATCCGGATTCGATCTATTACTGCGCGATCAACGTCCTGATCGCCGTGCTGGCCGCATTGCTTCACCGGAAAAACTGGTTCCGGACCTGGAAGAAGACGCTGCTGTCCGTGCCGCTGTTCGCGCTGATCGGCGGCGGAGTAGGCAGCCTGTTGACACTGGTGATGTACGGGTTCAGCATCGCGGGGGATTTCACCGGGCCGCTGGCAGAGCAGATCAACAATACGGTTCACAGCGTGTTTGTTTCCCAGGTGGCATCCAGTATTGTGTTTGATCTGCTGGACAAGCTGATCAGCGTGGTGATTGCTGTGCTGGCCTATAAGGCGCTTTCCGGCGTGTTCAAGGATCTGTTCCGGTACAACAGCTGGCTGCAGAATCCACTGAGCCGTGAAAAATACAGGCTGGCGGAACATTTCCGCCCGCGGGGCATGTCCCTGCGGACGAAGATCGTGCTGGTGCTGTCCGTATCTATCCTGGTCATTGCGGCGGTCACGACAGGGATCAGCTATTACACGTTCCGGGGTGCGCTGATCCAGACCAAGACGGAGATGGCTGAGGGCGTTTCGAACCTGGCCGCGACCAAGTTCGATCCCGAACGGGTCCGGGAATACCTGAGGGACGGCGAGAAAGCTCCAGGCTATATCGCTTCGGAAATGGAACTGATAGGGATCCGGAACAGCAGTTCGGATATCAAGTATATCTATGTATACCAGATCAGGGAAGACGGATGCCACGTGGTATTTGATCCCGATTTTCCGGAGCTGGCCGGCGAAGAACCGGGGGCGCTGGTCGAATTTGACGATGCGTTCCGTCCCCAGCTGGGGAAACTGCTGGCCGGGGAGAAGATTGATCCTGTTATTTCCAACAGCGAGGAATACGGCTGGCTGCTGTCAGTCTATACCCCGGTGAAGAACAGCGAAGGCAATACCGTCTGCTACGCTTGCGTTGATATTGACATGACGCAGCTGCAGGCGGATGAATTCCGCTTCCTGGCCCGGATCCTGAGCTTGTTTGTCAGCCTTGCGGTGCTGATTCTGGCTGTTTTCCTCTGGTACGCGGAACAAGGTGTGATCATGCCGATTAACTCCATGGCGATCGCCTCCGAGAGTTTCGCTTTCAACAGCGAGGAGGAGCGGGCTGAAGGCGCCGAGGCGCTGCACAGCCTCGGTATCCATACGGGGGATGAAATCGAGAACCTCTATGAGGCAATCATGAAAACCACGGACGACTCTCTGCGCTACATTGCCGAAAGCCAGGAGAAAAATGAGATCATTACCCGGATGCAGGAAAACCTGATCATTACGCTGGCGGATCTGGTGGAGAGCAGGGATCAGAACACGGGCGATCACATCAAGAATACCGCGGCATATACGATGATCATTATGAAGGAACTGCGAAAGGAAGGTCACTACACCGATCAGCTGACGGATGAGTACATGGCGGACGTGTACCGCTCCGCTCCGCTGCACGATATCGGCAAGATCCGTATCTCCGATATGATCCTGAACAAACCGGGCAAGCTGACGGACGAAGAGTTCGCACTGATGAAAAAGCACACGGTGTACGGCGGCGATGTGATCGAGAAGACCCGCCCGGCCTCGGGAGACATCAGCTATCTGGACGTGGCGAAGGACCTGGCGACTTACCATCACGAGTGGTGGAACGGGCGCGGATACCCGGAAGGACTGAAAGGCGAGGAGATCCCGCTGTCCGCACGGATCATGGCGGTGGCGGACGTGTTTGACGCCTTGATTTCCAAACGCTGCTACAAGGACGGGTTCTCCTTTGAGAAGTCCATGGATATCATCCGGGAAGAATCGGGAACCCATTTCGATCCGTTGGTCGCAGGCGCGTTCCTGAACGCGTCTGACGAGGTCCGTAAGGTGGTCGAGCAACGGAAGGAACAACCTCAGGATGAACAGGACAAATAAAAATAAAGGAATGAACTGAAAATGGCCGGAAAAGAGAAGAAGAACAAGAGCGTCGCGGCGGTGCCGGAAAACGTCTACATCAACCGGGAACTGAGCTGGCTGGCTTTTAACCGGCGCGTTCTGCTGGAAGCGGCGGACCAGACGGTACCCCTGCTGGAACGGCTGAAGTTCCTGATGATCTACCAGTCCAATCTGGAGGAATTCTACCGGGTCCGGATCGGTATCCTGACTCACCGCGCCATGCTGGCGCCGGATAAGGCGGATCCGGTTTCCGAGATGCTGCCGGAGGCGCAGATCAAGGAAGCTCTGCGCATCACCCGGGAACAGCAGACACTGATGGAGAGCATCTGGAAGGATATCCGGGACGAACTGCACGCCAATAAGGTTGACGTGCTGGAGTTCCGAAAGATCAGCAAGGTGGACGAACTGATGAGTAAAAAGCTCTTCGGCGATATCCGGGACATGCTGATGCCGCAGATCATCGCGCAGGATCAGCCGCTGCCTTTCCTCTGGAACGGGGAAACGAATATTGTGGCGTTCCTGGGGCGGCCCACAGAGATGAAGATGTGCTTTATCCCGCTGCACCGGATGCCGGCTTATCAGAGCTTTGAGATTGACGGCTGTCAGAAGATCGTGCCGACAGCCTTGCTTGTGCGGCATTTCCTGCCGCTGCTGCTGAAAAAGGAAACGATCATTCAGTCCGCGATTGTTGATGTAACGCGGAACGCGGATGTTTTCTTCTCCAGCAGGGAGGACCGGGGGGACGATGACTTCCGCAACAAGGTCAGCGGCATGCTGAGCAAGCGGAAACG
>Ga0265298_10007011_pt1 | contig 13791 bp, 6 predicted proteins | sample AusTroGonzalo_MG_3_FD_193486 | JGI IMG/M metagenome (GOLD analysis project Ga0265298, IMG submission 193486) | Bovine rumen microbial communities from tropical cattle in Woodstock, Queensland, Australia - Gonzalo_01 | ecosystem: Host-associated > Mammals > Digestive system > Stomach > Rumen ...
TGTATGTCCAGCCATACTTTTTCGCGTACCAATACGCCGAATGTCCATATCTTTCCGCCATATCACACCTCCTATCTTTCTGTCTCCCCTAAGCCGACGGAAGATAGTATACCATAAAATGAGAACTGATTGCGGAAAATTCTTGTTGGGGTGAAGTGCTTAGACTCATTTTACTGTGTACTGATGATATCGGTTTACTGATTTACCCACAGCAAAGCTCGCGTAGTCCGTCAGAATATTTATAAGCCTGTGGTAGGGCTTTGGCGAAACGCTCTTAACGGCAATGCGCGGCTTGGCTGTGGGATTTTTCGTGTATTTCGTGTATTTCGTGGTTTAATGACTAACGACTAATGACTAACGACTAACTACCACTCTCCAACTCCAACTCATAACTCCAACTCTAAACTCCCCACTCACCCCTTGACGATTTTGGGTAAGCAGCGGAGCGGGAATTTTGATATAATACCTCCAAATTCACATAAGCGAAAAGCCATGGGACAGCTAGAAGAATCTCTTGAACTTACGCTCGACTTCACCAAGCTCGAGAAAGTCGGTGCTCAGGTATCCTCCACCCGCTCCGCCGGCGGTGCGGAGCACGATCCGGGCGTCATTCCCGTCGCCGTGCAGAACGCCGACACGAAGGAGGTAATCCTCGTCGCCTACACGAACGAGTTCGCCATGAAGGAGAGCTTCGCGAAGCGCAAGCTCATCCTCTGGTCTACGAGCCGCAACAAGCTCTGGTTCAAGGGCGAGACGAGCGGCGAGACGTTCGACCTGCTGGAGGCCTACGTGAACTGCGAGCAGAATTCTCTTCTTTACATAGTCCGCCCCTGCCGCGGCGGAATATGCCATACGAAGAACAAGGCCGGAGAGCCCAGGAACTGCTACTATCGCCGGATTGATTTCGAAACTCTGAAACTTACAAACATCAACGAATAAGGAAGGACCGGAAAAATGATCGGACAAGGCGTTGTTCTCATGCTCGCCGGAATGGGTATCGTCTACCTGTTCCTGTGCGTGCTCATAGTCGTGACGAAGATATCGATGAAGGGTATCGCCCGCTTCGACTCGATTCTTCCCCAGGAGGCTCCCAAGAAGAAGAGCGCGCCCGCCGCTGCGGGTGACGACGACGCGAACGTGGCCCTTGCCATCGCTGTCGCAATCAACGGTTAAAATTTAAGAAAGGTAAAAATCATGGCTAAGAAAACAGTTAAGTTCATGCTCACGGCGTTTCGCGACGGCTTCCAGTCGGTCGTCGGCGCCCGCGTTCTCTCCAAGGACTTCCTCCCCTGCGTCGAGGAGGCCTACGACGCTGGCGTTCGCTGGTTCGAGGCCGGCGGCGGCGCGCGCTTCCAGAGCTGCTACTTCTACTGCCAGGAGGATGCGTTCGATGTCATGGACGCGTTCCGCAAGGCCGCGCCCGAGGCCGACCTCCAGACCCTTTCCCGCGGCGTAAACGTCGTCGGTCTCGAGAGCCAGCCGAGCGACATGATCAAGCTCCATGCCCAGATGTTCAAGAAGCACGGCATGAGCTCGATCCGCAACTTCGACGCGCTCAACGACGTCAACAACTTGAAGTGGTCCGGCCAGTGCATCCACGATGCGGGCCTCAACCACGAAGTCGTCGTGACGATGATGGGCCTTCCGCCCGGAATCGACAACAAGGGCACCCATACGCCTGAGTTCTACCGCGACCGCCTGAAGCTCATCATGGACGCCGGCATCCCGTTCGACCGCGTCGCCTTCAAGGACGCCTCGGGAACCTCGACCCCTGCGACCGTCTACAATACGATGAAGCTCGCCCGCCAGCTCCTCGGCAAGGACGTCCACATCCAGTTCCACTCCCACGAGACTGCCGGCAACGGAGTCGCCTGCTACCTCGCGGCTCTCCGCGGCGGCGCCGACGGCATCGACCTTTCGATGGCCCCGATGAGCGGCGGCACCTGCCAGCCCGACATCATCACGATGTGGCACTGCCTCGACGGCGACCCCGACTTCGGCTTCGACATTGACATCAACAAGGTGAAGAAGGCCGAGGACTCCTTCAAGAACGCGATGAAGAAGTACTTCCTCCCGCCGGAGGCGATGAGCGTCAACCCGCAGATCATCTGGAGCCCGATGCCGGGCGGCGCGCTTACCGCGAACACCCAGATGCTCCGCGACAACAACATGATGGACAAGTACGACGACATGATCGCGGAGATGTACGATTGCGTGCGCCTCGGCGGCTTCGGAACGTCCGTCACGCCCGTCTCGCAGTTCTACGCCCAGCAGGCGATCCAGAATGTGATGTTCGGCAAGTTCAAGAAGTTCGCGCCCGGCTACGCCAAGATGGTGCTCGGCTACTTCGGCAAGACCCCCGTTCCGCCGGACCCGGAGATCGTCAAGAAGGCCGCCGAGTTCATGGCCTCGAACGAACTCACCAAGCCCTATTCGACGCCTACGACCAAGACGGTCCTAGAGCTCAACGACGCCGATCCGATGAAGGGCGGCGCAGTCGCCAGGAAGGCGCTCGAGGATGCGGGGCTTCCCGTCACCGACGAGAACATCTTCATCGCCGCCGCCTGCAAGGAGAAGGGCATCCTCTTCCTCAAGGATCCCTCCAAGGCGCCCATGGGCTGTAGGTTTGCCGAAGAAGCCAAGCCCGCGGCGAAGGGTGGCGCCGTCACCGTCACGATCAACGGAAAGGCGTACGGCGTCGAGATCAAGGGCGACGGAAAGGCCGTCGTGAACGGCAAGCCCGTGGACTTCAAGACCGAGGCCGGCATCAAGGCCGCGCCCGCGGCGGCCGCGGCGCCTGCAGGCGGCCAGGAGGTCAAGTCCCCCGTTCCCGGAACTATCCTTCGCGTAACCGCGTCCAACGGCGCAAAGGTTTCGAAGGGCGACGAGATCCTCGTCATGGACGTCATGAAGATGGAGACTCCCGTCGCCGCTCCCTGCGACGGTACTGTGACCGTCATGGTCAACGCGACCGACAAGGTCGCGACCGGCGATGTTCTGGCAGTGATCGGCTGAAAGGCATGACAATGAAGAAATTTCTGATGGCAATTGCGGTGGCGGCCTGCGCGTTTGGCGCGTACGCCGCCCCCGAGTGGCAGGCTACGCTCGGCAAGGTGAAGGACCTTACCGGCGATACGGGCATCTCTGGCTTCGTCAAGAAGGAGGCTCCCGACTACATCACCGGCAACTTCGCCCCCGAAAAGCGCATCGACGCCGGGCTCGTCGCCGGGCTCGATCCGCACGACAGCAGGTACATGACCCCCAACGGCTACTATGACAAGAAGGGCGTGTGGCATGGCGGCTACTTCAGCGACTCGGGCTCGTTCGTCGCCGGTCACCAGGTCAAGACCCTCTTCGGTATGCCTTACGGTGTGGGCCAGCTCATCATGATCCCGATCTGCCTCCTGATGATCTACCTAGCCATCGTGAAGGGCTTTGAGCCGCTCCTGCTGCTGCCGATCGGCTTCGGCGGGCTCCTCGCCAACTGCCCTCTCGCAGGCGTGACGGCGCCGGCGATGATGCATGACGGCGTGGTGTCGTTCCTCGCCTCGGGAGTGCCGGTCATGTCGGGCGGCATAATCGAGCCCGGCGGGTTCCTCCACTACTTCTTCTCGTTCGGCATCGACACGGGCGTGTTCCCGATCATGATCTTCATGGGTGTCGGCGCGATGACGGACTTCGGCCCCCTGATCGCCAACCCCAAGATGGCGCTTCTCGGCGGTGCCGCGCAGTTCGGAATCTTCTTCGCGCTCTTCGGCGCGCTCGGCCTTGCCGCGATCTTCGGCGCCGACTTCTTCGGCGGTGTCGCCCCTGTCAAGGCGGCGGCCTCCATCGGCATCATCGGCGGCGCCGACGGCCCTACGGCGATCTGGCTCACGAGCCGTCTCGCCCCCGACCTCCTCGGCGCGATCGCGGTCGCGGCCTACAGCTACATGGCTCTCGTCCCGATCATCCAGCCGCCGATCATGAACGCGCTTACGACGAAGGAAGAGCGCCTCATCAAGATGCCGCCCCTCAGGGAGGTCAAGAAGATCGAGAAGATCTGCTTCCCCCTGATCGTGCTGCTGCTCTGCGCGGTCCTTCTCCCTTCGGCGGTGCCGCTCATCGGCGCCCTGATGCTCGGCAACCTTGCCAAGGAGGCGGGCCCCTCCGTGGCGCGAATCAGCGATACGATGTCTAACGCGCTCATCAATATTGTGACGATCATGCTCGGCCTCTCGGTCGGCTCGAAGCTCGCCTGCGAGAAGTTCCTCTCCGGGACGACCCTTGGCATTCTCGCGCTCGGCCTCTGCGCATTCTGCGTCGGAACGGCCGCGGGCGTCATCATGGCGAAGATCATGAACCTCGTCTCCAAGGAGAAGGTGAACCCGCTCATCGGCTCCGCCGGCGTCTCGGCCGTCCCGATGGCGGCGCGCGTCTCGAACAAGGTTTCGCTCCAGAACGATCCTTCGAACTTCCTGCTCATGCAGGCGATGGGCCCGAACGTCTCGGGCGTCATCGGATCTGCCGTTGTAGCGGGCGTTCTCTACACGCTCTGCCGTTGATGCGATGAGAATACTTACGGGCATACAGCCTTCGGGCAAGCTGCACTGGGGCAACTACTTCGGTGCGATGAAGTCGATGTTCGACCTTCAGGCGAAGGGCGAGGACATGTTCATGTTCATCGCGAACTTCCATGCGATGACCACGGTGCGCGACGGCGCGACCCTCCGCGAGTCCACTCGCGAGGTCGCGCTCGACTACCTTGCCTGCGGGCTCGATCCCGAAAAGACTGTCGTCTACCGCCAGAGCGACGTTCCCGAAGTGCAGGAGCTCGCGTGGTATCTCTCGTGCCTCACGCCGATGGGGCTTCTCGAGCGCTGCCACAGCTACAAGGACAAGATGGCGCACGGCTTCGAGGCGACCCACGGCCTTTTCGCGTATCCAGTCCTCATGGCGGCTGACATCCTCATAATGAACGCCGACCTGGTGCCCGTCGGCAAGGACCAGAAGCAGCACCTTGAGGTTACGCGCGACCTCGCGCAGAAGTTCAACAATGCCTACGGCGAAATCTTCAAGCTGCCCGACGCATACATACCGGAGTCCGCCGCGACGATCCCCGGGACGGACGGGCAGAAGATGTCGAAGAGCTATCACAACACGATCGAGCTCTTCGACGTCTCGGCGAAGAAGAAGATAATGTCCATCGTCACCGACTCCAAGACGATGGAGGAGCCGAAGGAGCCCGAGGGCAACTCGATATACGAGATGTACAAGCTCTTCGCCACGCCCGAGGAGGTCGCCGAGATGGCGGCGTCGTTCCGTGCCGGCAACTATGGCTATGGCCATGCCAAGAAGGCGCTTCTCGCCGCGTACAAGCGTCTCTTCGATCCGTTCCGCGAGCGCCGCGAAACGCTGGCGAAAGATCCGGACGCGCTCGAGGACATTCTCCGCGCAGGCGCGGCGAAGGCTCGCGCTACCGCGGCGCCGATGATGGCGAAGGTTCGCTCGGCAGTGGGGCTCTGACGATGCCCCCGCGCCAGAACTCCCGCCGCACCGCCGCGTTCATTCTCGCGAAATGGCTGGTGACGAAGGAATTCCCTTCGTCCATGCTGCCTGATTCGCCCGACCGCGCCTTTATCCAGGACCTCGTGTACACCGCGATTCGCCGGCTGCGTCCATTGAGGCTCGTGCTTGGCGAACTCGTCTCGAAATGGCCGAAGGGCGAGATGGAGGCTCTCCTCTATATCGGCGCGGCGCAGATTCTCTACATGGACGAGGTCCCCGACTTCGCCGCCGTCAACGAAACGGTAGAGGCGGCCAAAGCCTGCGAGAATCCCAGCATCGCCCGCGTGGTGAACGGAGTGTTGAGGAATCTTCTTCGCCGTCGAGACGAGTTTGCGGCGCTTATCGCCGCTTCGCCGTTCGCCGTGAGGGAGTCTATCCCGACGGAGCTCGCGAACCGCTGGACCATTCGCTTCGGCGCTGATGTCGCCGAAAACCTCGCAAAGTGGCACAACGAGCCGGCCGAGACATACCTCGCATATTCCGACGGACGCTTTGAAAAGCTGCCGCGCGGCAAACGCGTGGACGAGGCCGATGGCTTCGCGGAAGGGGCCTTCATTGTGCAGGACCCGGGAACACGCCTAGCGATCGACCTTCTTGACCCGAAGCCGGGCGAAGCCGTACTGGATGCGTGCGCCGCGCCTGGCGGCAAGACCGCGCAGATTGCGTGGCGCGGCGCAACCGTCACGGCGTGCGAGGTGAACCCCAAGCGACGCCGACGGCTGGAGGCGAATCTCGCCCGCCTTGGTCTCGCCGGGAAGGTGACCGTCATAAACGAGCTTGCGCTCTCTGGGAATTCGCCCTATCAAAAGGTGCTCGTTGATGCGCCATGCAGCAATACGGGCGTCCTGAGGCGGCGCCCTGACGCGCGCTGGAACTGGACAAAGGATAAGCTGGCGATGCTCGTTAAGCTGCAGTCGCAGATTCTCGACGTGGCGGCGAAGCTTGTCGCGCCGGGGGGGCGGCTCGTATACTCGACCTGCTCCAACGAGCCAGAGGAAAACACCGAGCAGATAGCCGCATTTCTGCAGCGATATCCAGAGTTTGCGCTTGTCGAGACGAAGGAATCGATTCCTGTCGAAACGGGATATGACGGCGCATTCGCCGCCGCCCTGACCCGCGCAAACTGAGTCTTGGTTGAGAGTTGGGAGTTGGAAGTTGTGAGTTGAGAGTTAAGAGTTGTGAGTTAGAAAGGAAGTTGCAAAATTCCTATCTCGAACTCCTATCTCGAACTCGAACTAACGATTGCTGTCGTCGAAGTCCGGCACCGCGCGACCCGGTGCATGGCCGACTACGGGCGGGCAGGCGTCTCGGGCGAACGCGGCGACTCAGCCCTGACGGGCTTTCGCCGCTCGGGATTCGCGACACAGGACAAGATACGCATCATGGCGAAACACGCTTAGGTCGCTTCATCACGTCGCCGAGACGCCTCCCGCCCCCGTCGGCATATTGCAAAGCCTGTCCCCACAACTCACAACTCACAACTCTTAACTCACAACTCCAAAACTTCATTTCCGGCCCCAGCCTTCTCCTCCAGCCACGCTCCGCGCTATTCGTTCGGGGCTTCTAAGTCTTGCAATTGCGACGCGATGAAGACATCGTGCCCTACCAGTACATATCCCAACAACTCCTCCACTCCCAACTCATAACTCCCAACTCATAACTCATAACTCTTAACTCCCTCCCCCTCCCCTCCCCCCCTACCATTTCTGGCCCTTGCGCATAAAATGCGATTATGCTATACTTGTCATGTTCTCGCGGGAGCAATCCGTGGGGATGATCGGCTAGGCTCGTCCTTCCGTATCAATTTAGCATCAAGTTAGCAAGTCGTTTCGTCAGAATACTACCACTATTCCCAAATAGGACGACATGTCAAGTTGAGATGCGCCTCATCACCAGGCGTTTTCTCTACTTGCATGTTTCCTATTTGAGCCTGCGACAGTGCTCCGGCGAAGTATATGGGAGAAGATAATGCAAGCGCCTTCCCTCATGTACGGATGAGGTGTCCGCGGCCAACCGAGCGCAAGGATAGCGAAGAGAAGAGTGACTCAGGCCTACATTAGCCTATCACGTCGACCCATCCACCAGATGGGCCTTGGGGAGTCATACGCTTCCATCTCCCCATCTCGCCCAGCGACTACCGTCTAACCCTCTTTAATTACAGAACAGGAGAAATAAAATGAGATCAGTGATAAAAAGAATGACAGGCACGGCAATGTTGGCTATAGCTTTCATGCTTTGCGCAAGTGCTGCATCGGCTGAAGTGCTGACTTATGGTAGCACAGGGTCGTCAGGGGATGGATATTATATCTCCAATGATTCGGCGAGCCCGACCACCGTCTTCACCAGCCTGAGCCTTCGCGACATGATCACGAAGTATAAAATCTCGGGTTATATCGGTGGTGGATGGATCCCTGAGGGTGCGGTTGACGGTGTGTATAATGCCGTAGTCGGAAAGGATACGGTGACCGTTCAATTCCAGAAAGCTGACGGGGAGTCGGTAAAGGGGACGATTGTCAATTTTCGGCAGAGCGGGGCAGACATCACAGCCTATGCGGTAAAATATTCATACAAGACATATTCTGATTCCGCTACTGCGACTGCATCGTTAGGTGTTGATCTTACCGTAAACCCAACAGGTGGCGGTACTGCTCCAAGTTCTGACACTGCTAATGGCTACGGTATTTATGGCATTACGCTCACTTCGCTTGCTGCAGGTGAATCGCCAATTGCGGTAAGTGGGGTAGTAAGCAAACCTCTCGCGGTTTGGAACGGCAACTTCCCTACTACTAATGATGGTGCCAATACCCACAACGGCTATAAGCTTTCGGTGAAAGGCAATACTGCAGCCGCTGATGGTTCCAAGATCACTCTAGCGTCTTCAAAGCCAGGTGTCGAAATACTTCATGTTGACAACAACGGTGACAAGACCGTGGCAAACACGCCTTTTGCTGCCATCTACAACATGTACAACTTAACGACCAGCGGCAGCCGCATGCTTGGTACATCGATTGCGAACAATGGTGGTAATTTTGTTTATAACCGCACTATGGCGGGATTGGCCAATACAACATTCAATTCCTGGTATTCGGGAGGTTCCGAGGGAACGGAGCAGATCGCTGCCACTTTCAGTGGCAATGCAACCACAATGTATTCCATCGGATTTTTGTATAGGCCAAGTGGTTCGACCGGTACCGACCTTTACTTTGACGGTGTTCATGTAATGGAAGCGGATGGTACTAAATTTGGTTCGGATGCAAATAACATATATGGTGTGTCTTTGGGCGGTAGCAGTGGCTCTGAAACACGTTGGAACTTCCCCAATGCCGAGATTACATATGTCGCGCTTTTGAATTCCGAAGCTGAGGCGGAGATTGCGGCTTGGTCGCTCAACAGCATGACTTCTTCCGCAAATTTCTCTGACAGTGAGACTATTTCTGGTGCGACTGACTATTCTGCGAAAGGTATCAACCTGAATGGTGGAACGGTTGCATTGTCAGGCAACGTGGCGGCGGCGGCAGTATTTGTCTGGGCTGATACCACGCTTTCCTTTGCCAATGGCGCGACCCTGACGGTTGGCGGTGACGGTTTGGGCCCGATATACATCGCGGAGGGCGCAACGCTGACCATTGACGCGACCGCATCCAGCCCTGCTGGAAACGCGGCGGAGGATTTGGTCAAGGGTGTCTTTTACGGCAAGTTGCAGGTTTCGGTCAAGACGCCTTCGTCCTTCGGCGCTTCGCTCAGCGATATCGGCGTCCAGATAGGCAAATACCTGAAGTGGAACTATGCCAACGGTGTTATGTCTTGGACATCCACGAGCGTTCAGGATATGGGAGGCGCGTCCAAATATTCGGTCTTTGACATAACAAGTGGCGAATCTACAGGAACGACATATACTGGCAACGTTGCTGGTTGCGGGGCTGATTACTTTTGGAGGGTATTTGGCTATGGAAGTAGTATTTCAGGGTATTCTGCACCAGGTTATGTGTTGCGCCTCGGCGGAGAATATAGCGAAACAGCCACAAAGACCATTGGCGGTACATTCGGGCCGTTGACCCTCGGTGGTCTTATCGTTGAGTCTGATGCTGGCGTTTATACAATAGCTCAGACAAGTGGAGACAGAAGTACCATAATTGGTGATCCGAGAGCGTCTGGCGGTGTCGAGACCTGGTTTGAGATTGGAGAAAATGTTTCCTTCAACCGAAATGGATGGTTCTACATAACTGGCACGGTGAACTTGGACGTTGCAAGTGGCAAGACGCTGACCTTGCAGACTGGTAGGTCTGATGCCTCTCATTATCCGAAGATTTATGCGTCATGTGGAGCAAGCGGCGCAAACCCTGTAGCTGGTGGCACCTTGAAGCTGCATGGCGCGGGGCAGATCGCTGCAACCACGCTTACCGCTTCGGATGCAACACTTGATTATTCTGACCTCGCCCCTAATCGCGCGTCTGCATTTATCAATGGTGCGCTTGTAATAAACAGTTCAACGCAGTTCAAGTTCCCGGCAAATGCGGTGTTCCCGTATCCCGTAGCAAGTTCGATATCTGGACTCACTGATGGTTGCACAACGCTTCCGGCAGCAAATTATACTATTGGCGGTGTGGCCGGGACAAGCGAGTTGCTGCTCCTTGCAAACGGTACGGCAATCCCGGTGGCCGTTCTTTCGGTAACCGAGGACACGGATTGGTCAACACTTGTCGACGGATGCACACAGACGGCGTATGTCTTGAATGTTACAGCCGACGCAACGCTTGACATTGACTCCGCCGTGTCCGGACTTGATATCATCATATTCAATCTAATTAATAATAGCACATTGACGCTCACAGGTGCGACAATCGCTGCAGATTCCATCCGCACAGTTGGGACGGGTTGTGTGGCGTTGAACACTAGTGGATACGATGTCTCCGGGTTGACGGAAGGCGGATATGTAAAGGTACTCGATGGTGCCATTACTGGCTCGGTTGGCGTGACTGCCGTTCCAGTCGCATCGGAGAGTTTGGTTTACTACTACGACATAAAGAGCGATGGTGTCTATGTGAGGGCCATCGGCAAGACGCGGCGTTCAATCAACGCCAACTTCGGCAACACGCTGTCCGTCGAGACAAACGTAGGCATAGCTGGAGTGCCGGGGAACAAATGGGACAATTTCTCTGTGAACCAGGGAACAACATCACACGGAACTGTCAAGGTTGTGGACGATGCGAACAGCACCACGTTCAACTGCCCCGGTCTTTCAGTTGAGGTTTCTGGCACACGAGGCACGTGGGAGGCATCTTATACTGCTGCGAGCGATCCGCGTCAGACCTATATTGACGACAATGCCACCTATACCAAACCTACTGTCACAATCACTGGTGTTCCGTTCGCGAAGTATCGCGCAATCATCTATCATTCCACTGATGACGGTGGCAAAAAGTGGGGCTACGATACCGTTAACGGCACGAATTACTACTATGACGACCAGAAGGTTCTACAGACCGGAACCTCGGCATGGGGCAGCACAAGCAATGCCGCAATGGAAGAAGGCGTCAATATCCTCGTGACGGACGTCATGTCCGATCCGTCGTTAGTGGTTTCCGGCAATTACCATGGTGGCGACAGCTCTGCTCGCGGCTGTATGGCGGCCGTGCAGATCGTCAAGACGGATTCAGCCACAATCGATTCAGCAGGGGAATATACGCTTGCCGGTCTTTTCGGTTCAGCGGCATCGACGGCTGGCGATTATGTCATTAACGTCAACGAATCAGCTACGCTCAATATTTCTTCCGATACGACCGTCTTCATGGTCACGTTCAATGTCGCTGAAGGGAAGACGCTAACGATTACCGGTGGCACGCTCACGGGTACCGGCAGCATTTACATCAATGGGCCTGGCAAGGTAGTCACCTCGACCGTCGGACAGCTGTCCGGAAAGCTCAAGACGAATGCCGCCGGACTTGGCGCAGGCGTTTATGAACTTCGTTCCTGGACGACTCCGCAGCAATATACAACAACATGCGCTGGCTATGGAACATGGACCGTTGCTACAACGGGGCTTGCGTCCGGCCTTACAGCTGAGCCTGTCTATGGCGCAAAGGCCGTCTATCTGCGCGTATATGATACCGCTACTCAGGCTGCAAGAAAGCCGCTCGTTATCTGGCCATACGGCGACTCAATAACCGAGGGCTACAATCAGCAGCATACCGGTACCAACTATCGCATACTCCTCTACCAGAAGTTGAGAATGTTGGGGTATAATGTCAAGTCCACCGGTGTTTACGACTTGGATGACGGATACAACGCTGTCGATCCGTCGGGCACACCACTTACCGATGACGACAAGTGGCATTCCGCCAAGCATGGCGCGCCCGTGTCCGCCGGATTGAGCGGTTTGGCTGGACGCGGCGCACTCATCGAAAACGTGGATACGCTGTGCGTTCAGGCTGAAACACCGGACGTGGTGCTTCTCCACATCGGAGTCAACGACCTTTCGCAGACCAGCGATGTGGATAGTGTCTTCGAGGCATGGACTAATGTTGTTGGGCGGCTTGTCCGCAACCTGCCGAATTCGAAGATTGTCGTTTCCACTGCGCTGTATGGCAGGGATAATCAAGTAGAAAGGAATCGTAGGGTCACTTCCTACAACAATAAGATAAAGGCGCTGATTGCGGATATGCCAGCTGAGTGGGAAGAGAATGTCGTATTGGCTGATCTTTGCAGCCTTGTCGACTCTAATACTACAGGCATACTTTATTCACTAGATACCGTCCATCCAGACTGGTGGGGTTACGACCAGATGGCGGAAGGATGGCTTTCCCAGGTCACTAACCTGTACACCAACCCCGCTGCGGTGGACTTCCCGTCGCAGGCGGCACTTCCCGAAATTCCAGATTCTTCTGCGCTTGGCGCGGCGAACAAGTCTGAGCTTGCCGACTACCGCTCTGGATTCACCAAGTACGGCGACATAAGGGTAGCTCACGGACAGGATATCGCCAATATAGTTTACGACAATGATGACGCGGATGCGGCAGCGTCCAATATTGGGCGTGTGGGCTACTTCGTCGAATACGTGCGCACCGACAACCATGCCCACAAGTGGGTGTGGGTCGACATGGATGCGTTTGGCGACCGTGATATAGCTACGGTCGGCTTGCCCGCGTCATCCCATCAGCAGGTTGTCAATCATCTGCACGTCTACTCTAACCATGGCGCAATCGACAATGTTGCTGCCGACGATGATACGGTAAGTGGCTTTATTGAATTCACCCCGAACAACATTTCGCACACAGCATCGAGTGTTGAAGGGGCTCCGGCAGACAGTTGCCCAACAAGCAATCAGATGGACTGGAACGATACCATTGCGGATAACGGTCAATATGCTGCAATGCAGGTCTTCCGTATTGCACCGCCATCGGGTCGTCCGGCTCAGACTATCTTCGCTTTCAACAACTGGAGAAGTTTTGACTCGAACCCTGCCGAGTTTGGTATCGGCAACTTCGCCCAGCATTTCTGGTGGAGCAGCGGACAGACGCTTGACTATATCTACACTAGAACGTCCGAGAAGATGAATGCGTCTGCTTACACGGTCAAGACCATCGAAATCTGGACAAAGCCGGTTTATACGGCGGCGATGTCGGCAACAGGAAACTTCAGTGGACTGGGGTTCTCTCCGACTCTGCCCGGCGACATATCAGAGTGCGATCTTGTAGTCAATGTAACGGATGATGCCACATTGACTTTTGATTCGGTTAAGTCGGTTGGGACGATTACGTTCAACATCGCTGCGAACAAGACATTGATACTTGACGGAACATCGAACTTGACTGTCGGCAAGGTTGTTGTGTCCGGACCCGGCAAGATCGCTTTCACAGCTTCGCCTGCCTTTGGAGCACTTCGTATTGCCAGTGACGCGACTATCGCACTTGCAAGTGGCCAGTCTATTACGCTTACCGGTGCTTTGACGGTAGAGTCCGGCGTTGCGCTCACGATGGAACCGGCCACCATGGTCGCACTTTCGAGCGATATGATTTCGGCAGGCTCCGTGGTCAACAACGGCACTGTCGCGCTTACGGCTCCCGACTCGGGGAGCGACTATTCGGTAAGCATTACCGGAACCGCCGTCACGCTCCGCCGTGTAACCAAGAATGCGTTCGCCTACAACCCGGTTCCCGGTGACAATACGCCCACTGGTTGGGTTACGAGCTGGGGTGGAAATGCGTTTGCCACTACGAGTCTTCGTGTTGGTCCCACAAGTGCGAT